>Ga0213920_1000417_pt1 | contig 34920 bp, 33 predicted proteins | sample McNCre1117MG_FD_161054 | JGI IMG/M metagenome (GOLD analysis project Ga0213920, IMG submission 161054) | Freshwater microbial communities from McNutts Creek, Athens, Georgia, United States - 11-17 MG | ecosystem: Environmental > Aquatic > Freshwater > Creek | place: USA: Georgia | collected...
TGTCGCTCACCTCTTGCGGCGCGACGGTGTTGCCCAAGCTCTTGCTCATCTTGCGGCCTTGGCCGTCGGTGGCAAAGCCGTGGGTCAGCAGGCCTTTGTAGGGTGCGCGGTCGTACAAGGCGCAGCCGAGCAACAACGAGCTGTGGAACCAGCCACGGTGTTGGTCGTGGCCTTCGAGGTACAGGTCAGCCTCGGGTGTGGAGTTGTCGGGCGAAGCGTGGAAAGGTGCGCGGTGGTTCACGCCAAAGTTGTAGGCGTCTTTGTGGCTACCGCGCAGCACGTGTTGGAAGGTGGAGCCAGAGTCAAACCACACTTCCAAGATGTCGGTGCTTTTGGTGTAGCTGGCTGCGTCGTCACCGGGCTGGTTGAGGATGTCTTCTACCGTCACGCGGCTCCAGGCTTCGATGCCGCCTTGTTCCACGATGTCTGCCGCTTGGTCCATGATGGCCATGGTGCGTGGGTGCAACTCGCCGCTGTCTTTGTGCAAGAAGAACGGCACGGGCACACCCCAGCTGCGTTGGCGCGAGATGCACCAGTCGGGGCGGTTGGCAATCATGTCGCGCAAACGCGCGCGGCCGTTTTCTGGGTAGAAGTGTGTTTCGTCAATCGCGTGCAACGCGAGTTCGCGCAATGACTTACTTGACTTGTCGGTGATGAACTTGCCTGTGGTTTTTTCGGTGGTGCTGTCAAACGCATCCATGCGGATGAACCACTGCGCTGCCGCGCGGTAGATGACGGGCGTTTTGTGACGCCAGCAGTGTGGGTAGCTGTGCGTGATGGTTTGCGTAGCCAGCAAGCGACCTGCGTTTTGCAGCGCTTCCAGAATGACAGGCACAGCTTTCCAGATGTGCTGGCCACCGAACAGTGGGAAGTCAGCGGCATATGCGCCGTTGCCTTGCACGGGGTTCAAGATGTCGGTGTACTTCATGCCGTTGGCCATGCATGAGTTGAAGTCATCCACGCCGTACGCAGGTGCGCTGTGCACAATGCCTGTGCCGTCGGCTTCGCCCACGTAGTCGGCCAAGAACACGGGGGCTGTACGTTGGTAGCCTGCGTCCACATGTGCGAGGGGGTGGTTGAATTCGATCAAGCCCAGCTTGTCACCCGTGGCGGTGGCAACGACCTTGCCTTCGAGCTTCCAACGCTCCAAACATTTCTCGACCAACGAGGCTGCGCACAAGAACAAACCACGCTCGGTGTCCACCAAGGCGTAGTTGATGTCGGGGTGCATGTTGAGTGCTTGGTTGGCAGGGATGGTCCACGCGGTGGTGGTCCAGATGACGGCGAACGCCTCTTTGTCGAGCTTGGGTAAACCAAACGCGGTAGCCAGCTTCTCTGGCTGGGCGCACAAGAAGGCCACGTCGAGCGTGTCGCTCTTCTTGTCGGCGTATTCAATTTCAAACTCGGCCAGTGACGAGCCGCAGTCAAAGCACCAGTACACGGGCTTCAAGCCACGGTACACAAAACCACGCTCCATCACGCGTTTGAAGGCGCGCAGTTGGCCCGCTTCGTTGGCGGGGTCCATGGTGCGGTAGGGGCGCTCCCAGTCGCCCAACACGCCGAGGCGTTTGAAGTCTTCGCGTTGTTGGTCGATTTGCTCGGTGGCGAAGGCGCGGCTCTTGGCCTGCATGTCGTCGCGGCTGAGTTTGCGGCCGTGCAGTTTTTCGATGGCGTTTTCGATGGGCAAACCGTGGCAGTCCCAACCGGGGATGTATTGCGCGTCAAAGCCAGCGAGTTGCTTGGACTTGACGATCATGTCTTTCAGCACTTTGTTCAGCGCGTGGCCGATGTGCAGCTTGCCGTTGGCGTAGGGCGGGCCGTCGTGCAGCACAAACAGCGGTGCGCCTTGGCGGGCGACGCGCAGTTTTTTGTACAAGCCTTGCTCATTCCATTGCTTGGCCCATGCGGGTTCGCGTTTGGGCAAGTCACCACGCATGGGGAACGGGGTGTCCATCATGTTGAGCGTGGCGCGGTAATCGGTGGAAGTGGCTTTGTCGGTCATGGCTATCTCAGGTCGGAGGCTTGAATGCTGGGAGTGCGAAGGCCGAATAAGTAGGCTGGCCTTGGCGATCTATGTAGGAGAGGCGGGGCAGTGTGCAGAACTTGAGGCTGCACGCCCCGTCAAATTCGGGCTGCTAGCCAGGCGCGTGCGTCGTCGCAGTCTTTGTGTATGCCTTGCATCAAGGCGTCCAGACCGTCGTACTTCAGCTCGTCGTGTAATTTGTGCAGCAGTTCCACGCGGATGATTTTACCGTAGCCCCCCTCAGCGCCTAGGCTGGCGGGCCAGTCGAGGCAGTGGGTTTCTAGCAGCACGCGTCCGCCGTTCACATCGGTGGGGTCGAGCGAGGGGCGAATGCCCAAATTGGCCACGCCCGCCAAGGGCTGATGGCTCAAGCCATGCACTTGCACCACGAAAATGCCGCTGGCGGCGGGCTTCCAGTGGCTGAAGCGCAAATTGAGTGTGGGGCAGTTCAGCTCGCGGCCCAGTTTGCGGCCATGCACCACATGGCCCGAAATGGCGTAGGGGCGACCCAGCAGCTGCGCCACGTCTTGCATGGCACCGCGCTTTAACGCGTCACGCACGGCAGAGCTAGAGACACGCAGATTTCTAACTTCGTAGCTGTTCATGCGGGCGACGTCAAAACCCAGCGCTGCCCCCGCGGCGTCCAGCATGTCGTGATCGCCCGCGCGCTTGGCGCCAAAGCGGAAGTCGTCACCGACCAGCACATATTTCACGCCCAAGCCCTTGACCAGCACATCTTCAATGAAGGCCTGTGGTTGTTGCGAAGCAAAGGTTTGGTTGAATGGCAGCACCACACATTGGTCGATGCCACAAGCTGCCAGCTCGTTGAGCTTGTCGCGCAGCGTGGCAATGCGGGCGGGTGCGATGTCGGGTTGCTGATGCTGCTCGGCGAAGAAATCGCGCGGGTGCGGCTCAAACGTCATCACGCAGCTGGGCACGTCGCGGTGACGCGCCTCATTTTTTAGCAGTGCCAGCATGGCTTGGTGGCCACGGTGCACGCCGTCAAAGTTGCCAATGGTCAAGGCACAAGCCTTGGCCAATTGCGGGTGATGAAAGCCTCGAAAGATTTGCATAACTTAGGTGAATAGCGACTGGCATAAAACCGTCACTCAAGAAAGGTATATTGTCTGCGATAGATGTGCATTCCCAATCGGTCGTTGTCGCAAGCGAATGGAGGTGAGGTGTGAAGGTCTTGAAACTGTCGGCCCAAGGGCTACCGCAGTCGTGGATATCGCTGGAACAAGCGGTCATTCACTACGCGGCCAAAGACGTGCGCTGGGAATCTGGCGGCGAAATAGCGGTGTTTCATGGCGGCACCAATGCCATCACGGGCCAGCAGTCGATCATCGTGGTCAACAGCATCATCGGCACCAAGGGCGTGCCCAACATCAACCCGTTTGATTTGAAATCGGGTCTGACCAACGACAAGCTTTTCAGCCGCGACCGCAACATCTGTGCGTATTGCGGCGACCACTTCCACGAATCAGAACTCACGCGCGAGCACATTCACCCTTTGGGGCAACGTGGTGCCAACTCGTGGATGAATGTGGTGACGGCCTGTAAATCGTGCAACCACCGCAAAGGCAATCGCACGCCTGAGCAAGCGCGCATGCCGCTGCTGTACACGCCTTATGAGCCATCGTTGTGGGAGGACTTCATCTTGCGCAACCGCCGGATCTTGGCGGATCAGATGGAGTTTTTGATGGCGCATGTGCCTAAGAGTTCTCGGCTGTTGGCTTGATTGTTTGGCGCTTGCTCTGGCGAGTGGGCTGTTGCTCCGCTAAGAGGGGTACGGGCAGCTTCCTCATGCTGGAGTACCAGAAATCGTCAGCTGCCCATACCCCTCTTAGCTGCGAGTTGCCTCACTCGGCCTCTGTTAAGCCGCCAGTAGTCCAGCAACTGCCCTCGGATACATCAAATGCTCCTGCGTCAATACCCGCGCAGCCAGTGTGTCTGCCGTGTCGTCAGGCAGCACGGGCACCACGGCTTGAGCCAAGATGGGGCCGTGGTCTAGCTCAGCGGTCACACGGTGCACGGTGGCTCCGGCAAATTTGCAGCCGGCTTCGATGGCGCGTGCGTGGGTGTTCAAGCCTGTGAAGGCGGGCAGCAGTGAGGGGTGGATGTTGATGAGTCGGCCTTCGTAGTGCGCCACAAAGCCTGGGGTGAGGATGCGCATGAAGCCGGCGAGCACCAACAAGTCGGGTTGGTGTTGGTCGATCTCGGCCATCAAGGCTGCGTCAAAGGCTTCGCGGGGTTGGGGCTGGTCGGCAAAGGCTTTGTGGTCAACGACCGCGGTGGCAATGCTGTGTTCTTTGGCAAACACCAAGCCCTTGGCATCGGCTTTGTTGCTGATGACGGCGCTCACACGGGCGTTGAGGCGTTTGGCCCAGTTTTGTTCTTTTGCAGTGCGAATGATGGCGGCCATGTTGGAGCCGCTGCCAGAAATCAGGATGACGATGTTTTTCATTGGCTCCAATTATCGCGGGGCGGGCAGGGCCGCTGCATACACCGCTTAAGTGACTCGGGTGAAGCGCGGTTGCATCACGCCGTCAATCAACACCTGTTCGGTGAACATGGCTGCAGGGCGCACCCACAGGCCGTGTGCGCCGTAGAGGGTGCGGTAGATGGTCATGGGTTCTAGCGTTTCGCTGTGGCGTGCTGTGCCTATCACCTCGTATTGGCCGCCTTTGTAGTGGCGGTAGAGGCCTGTCGGGGTTTCTTGGAGTGGGGGCAGGTCATGATCGTTCATAGGGTGGGACAATACACCCTATGCATCCAAAAGCCCTTCTTGAAGCTTGTACCGAGCTCGTTCGCCTCACTTTGAAGTTTGACCACCCTGCTGATTCAGTGGTGTCTAAGTTTTTCCGTGACTACCGTAAAACCTATGCCTTTGGCCCGCGCGAGCGTGCAGCCTTGGCCGAAACCACCTACAACGTGTTGCGCAACAAACTGCGCTACGACCACTTTGCGCCCTCGGGCTCTGGCCCTAAAGAGCGCCGCTTGGCCATCCTCGGTTTTGCCCAGCACTTGAAAGACCAAGCGCCCGCCAACAACGCACCTAAAAGTGCCAAGCACGCTAACAACAGCCCGCTCGACTTTTTGATGAGCGCACTCAACAAGCAAGAAGCCGCATGGCTCGAAGCCTGTGAAGCGGTGAACCCCACCGATTTGATGGAGCGCCATCGCCACAACATGCCCGAGTGGTTGGTCGAGCCGCTCAAGGCCCAAGTGGGAGAGGGCTTTTGGCCCTTGGTCGAGCGTCTGAACGGCGGCGCGCCGCTGGATTTGCGCGTGAACACCTTCACCGACAAACGCGCCGATGTGCAGCATGAGTTGAAGCTTGCGGGCATCAAGGCCGTGGACACCCCGTTCTCGCTTTGGGGTTTGCGCATCGAAGGCAAACCCGCTTTGTCGGGCCTGGACGCGTTCGCGCGTGGCGCTATTGAAGTGCAAGACGAAGGTTCGCAGTTGTTGGCCCTGTTGCTCGACGCCAAGCGCGGTGAGATGGTGGTGGACTTCTGTGCGGGCGCAGGAGGCAAAACGCTGGCCATCGGTGCCGCGATGCGCAGTACGGGGCGCTTGTATGCGTTTGATACATCGGCACATCGCTTGGAATCGTTGAAGCCACGTTTGGCACGCAGCAAGCTGTCGAACGTGCATCCCTCTGCCATTGCCCACGAGCGTGATGACCGCGTGAAGCGCTTGAGCGGCAAGATTGACCGTGTGTTGGTGGATGCGCCTTGTTCGGGCCTGGGCACGTTGCGCCGCAACCCCGACCTCAAGTGGCGTCAATCGCCCAAGGCGGTGCAAGAGCTGACTGAAAAACAAACCTCTATCTTGGCGAGCGCTGCGCGCTTGGTGAAGTCGGGTGGTCGCTTGGTGTACGCCACGTGCAGTGTGTTGCCCGAAGAGAACGAGGCGATTGCTCAGGCCTTCAGCGCCGCGCACCCTAACTTTGTGCCGTTGTCAGCAGCCGACACCTTGACTGAGTTGAAAGTAGCCAATGCGGCCTCTTTGTGTACGGCAGACGGCTTGTATTTGCGTCTTTGGCCCCACATACATGCCACAGACGGTTTCTTCGCCGCAGTTTGGGTAGCCAAATAAGCGCTAAAACCTTAAAATTAACGGTTAATTCCACGAGTTGAAAGATAGACATGTTGTTACCCAATTGGGCTTGGTTGGATGCCACGTTGAACTGGCTGAGCTATGGCTTGCTGCATTTTTCTGGCTGGCAAGTCTTCATCGTCACGATGGTGTTCACACACATCACCATCGCCAGCGTGACCATCTATTTGCACCGCCACTCGGCACACCGTGCTTTGGACTTGCATCCGATTGCGTCGCACTTCTTTCGTTTCTGGCTGTGGCTCACCACGGCCCAAGTGACCAAAGAGTGGACATCCATTCACCGCAAGCACCACGCCAAGTGTGAACAGGCGGAAGACCCACACAGCCCCCATGTGCACGGCATCAAAACCGTGTTGTTCACGGGCGCCGAGCTGTACCGCAAAGAGGCAAAAAACCTCGAAACCCTTGAGCGCTTTGGTCACGGTACGCCCGATGACTGGATTGAGCGCAACCTCTACACCCCTCACTCGGTGTGGGGCGTGTCGTTGATGCTCATCATCAACTTGGCCTTGTTCGGCGCCTTGGGCCTGACCGTGTGGGCCGTGCAGATGATGTGGATTCCCGTCACTGCAGCCGGCATCATCAACGGCGCAGCGCACTACTGGGGTTATCGCAACTTTGAGGCGCCAGACGCCAGCACCAACATTTCGCCTTGGGGCATCATCATTGGTGGCGAAGAGTTGCACAACAACCACCACACCTATCCCACATCGGCCAAGTTGTCGGTCAAGCCTTATGAGTTCGATTTGGGCTGGTTGTACATCCGCATCTTGGAAACCGTGGGTTTGGCCACGGTCAAAAAGACGCCGCCCAAGCTCGCTTTCGGCGACATCAAGCCTGTGGCTGACGAAAAGACCTTGGAAGCCGTCATTGCCAACCGCTACGAAGTGATGGCTAATTACGCGGCTCAGCTGCGTTTGGCCATGAAACAAGAGCTCGACAAGATGAGTACCTTGCCTGCTGACTCAGTGTTGGCTGCTGCCAAGCGCTGGATGCACCGCGACGCCGAGAAGGTGCCTGCAGCCGTGGTCGGTCAATTGGTCCAAGCCCGTGCTGCGTTGCCTGACGTGGACACCATGGTGAAGATGCGCGAAGAGTTGCGTCAACTGTGGCTCAACACCAACCACAACCGTGCCCAGCTGGCGCAAGACCTGCAAGCTTGGTGCAAACGCGCCGAAGCCAGCGGCATTGCGGCTTTGCAAGAGTTTTCGATGCAAATGCGTGCGGCACGCGTGTAAACGCTTGGCACTCATGACAAAGGCACCTTCGGGTGCCTTTTGTTTTAGCTTCGTTCAGGCAACAAAAAACCCGCCATCAAGAGATGAGCGGGTTTTTTGTTGAGGGCCAGCCTGAATTACTTCAGTTTGGTTTCCTTGTATTCCACGTGCTTGCGAGCTTTGGGATCAAATTTCATGATCAACATTTTCTCGGGCATGGTTTTCTTGTTTTTGCTGGTCGTGTAGAAGTGACCTGTGCCGGCTGTCGATTCCAGCTTGATTTTTTCGCGTCCGCCTTTGGATGCCATGATCGTGTCCTTTCAGTAACTGGAATTAAGCTTGACCGCGCGAACGCAAGTCAGCCAACACGGCGTCGATGCCGTTTTTGTCGATCAAACGCAGAGCTGCGCTAGAGACGCGCAAGCGAACCCAACGGTTTTCAGTCTCTACCCAGAAACGGCGGTATTGCAGGTTAGGCAAAAAACGGCGTTTTGTTTTGTTGTTTGCGTGGGAAACGTTGTTCCCAGTCATGGGGCCTTTGCCCGTTACTTCACATACGCGTGCCATGTGGACACTCCATATTTAACGGCGGTCGTTCACACGAGCGCCTCACCTCGCCAAAAAGGGTGGCGGTAACCCATCTTCTTAGCTGAATTCAGCAAAGCCTGAGATTGTAGCGTCTTTTAACGAGCGCTTATCAGTGCGCGCCTTGCTCCAAGAAGCGTTGGGCGTCCAAAGCCGCCATACAGCCCGTGCCAGCGCTGGTGATGGCTTGGCGGTAGATGTTGTCTTGCACGTCGCCTGCGGCAAAGATGCCGGGCACGCTGGTCATGGTGGCAAAGCCTTCAGAGCCGCTCTTGGTCAGTAAATAGCCGCCCTTCATGTCCAACTGGCCTTCAAAAATGTCGGTGTTGGGGTGGTGGCCGATGGCGATGAAGCAGCCTTGGGTGGCTAAATCGCGGGTGCTGCCGTCAGCCGTGCTCTTCAAGCGAATGCCTGTGACGCCAGACGCGTCGCCCAGCACTTCGTCCAAGGTGCTGTTGGTTTCCAGCACGATCTTGCCTGCGGCGACTTTTTCCATGAGCTTGTCGATCATGATGGCTTCGGCTTTGAAGGTGTCACGGCGGTGCACCAAGTGAACTTTAGAGGCGATGTTGGACAAATACAGGGCTTCTTCCACAGCGGTGTTGCCGCCGCCGACCACGCTGACCACTTGGTCGCGGTAGAAGAAACCGTCGCACGTGGCGCATCCCGACACGCCTCGACCCATGAAGGCTTCTTCTGAGGGCAGACCCAAATATTTGGCCGATGCACCTGTACAGATGATGAGGGTGTCGCAGGTGTAGGTGCCGCTGTCGCCGGTCAAGGTGAAGGGGCGCTTGGAGAAATCAACCTTGTTGATGTGGTCAAACACCATCTGGGTGTTGAAGCGCTCCGCGTGTTGCTGAAAACGTTGCATCAGCTCTGGGCCTTGCACGCCGTTCACGTCGGCGGGCCAGTTGTCGACTTCGGTGGTGGTCATCAGTTGGCCGCCTTGGGCCATGCCGGTGATCAACAGAGGCTTGAGGTTGGCGCGGGCTGCGTAAACGGCGGCGGTGTAGCCAGCAGGGCCGGAGCCGAGAATCAAAACTTGGGCGTGTTGGGTGGTAGACATCTGAGGAACGCAATCAAAGAGACAATAAAGGCAAGATTGTAAGAACCTCCCTTTTCCCCCTGACGGTGCAAGGTTGCCTCTCAGGTAAGCTCTGCCTCTAGACATGACTTACTCGCTTAATACCCTTAAAAACGACCCGCGCGCCTCTTCTTCAGATGCGGACCACAAGCCCACAGGTTTCCGACGCTTTGCGCAAGAGATTGCGCTGACCGCTGGGTTTGTGTTCATGACCTTTTGGTTGCTGGCACTTTTGACCCAATCCCCACTCGATCCTGCATGGACCACCTCCGGCTCGGGCAACTCGGTGCGCAACTTTGGCGGGCGCTTGGGCGCTTGGTTGGGCGACTTGAGTTTTTTCTTGCTCGGCTATTCGGTGTGGTGGTGCTACGCCGCTGCTTTGGTGGCATGGCTGGCGGCCTTGGCCAACCGCTTGCGCGATGAAGACGAGCCGCAGTCCGAGCACACCGGTTGGCGCTACACGCGCTTTGCCTTTTGGGCAGGCTTGGCTTTGTTGTTGATTTCTAGCGCGGGTTTGGAGTGGACACGCTTATATCGCTTTGAAGACCGTTTGCCCGGTCACAGCAGTGGTGGTGTGTTGGGTTATTTGGTGGGGCCATCCAGTTTGAACTGGTTGGGCTTCAACGGCTCGGGCTTGATTTTTATTGTGTTCGGCGTGGTGGGTGCTTCGTGGGTGTTTCGCTTCTCATGGGGGCAAGCGGCTGAAAACTTAGGCGCCTGGTTAGATGGTATTTACGAGTCTTGGCGCGAGCGCCGCGAGCGCGAAGAAGACGTGGCGTACGGCATGGTGGCCGCGCGTGAGCGTGAAGAAGTGGTGATTGAAGAGCGTGTGGAAATCAAAGAACACCCGCCCATCACCGTGCACATTGAGCCAGAAATGATCGAAGTGCCTAAGAGCGCACGCGTGGCCAAGGAGCGTCAAAAAACTTTGTTCACCGATGCCGCCACCGACTCACGCTTGCCGCAAGTCGATTTGCTGGACGACCCCCTGATTCGCCAAGACACCGTGGCCCCCGAAACGCTGGAAATGACCAGCCGCATGATTGAGAAAAAACTCAAAGACTTCGGCGTGGAAGTGCGCGTGGTGGCTGCGTCGCCTGGCCCTGTGATTACCCGCTACGAGATTGAGCCCGCTACTGGCGTAAAGGGCTCGCAAGTGTTGAACCTCGCCAAAGACTTGGCGCGTTCTTTGTCTTTGGTTTCGATCCGCGTGGTCGAAACCATTCCCGGCAAAAACTACATGGCGCTTGAGTTGCCCAATGCCAAGCGTCAATCCATCCGATTGAGCGAAATTTTGGGTTCTGACATTTACAACGAGTCCAAGTCGATGCTGACCATGGGCTTGGGCAAAGACATTGTGGGCAACCCCATCGTCGCTGACTTGGCCAAGATGCCTCATGTGTTGGTGGCCGGTACCACGGGCTCGGGCAAATCGGTGGGTATCAACGCCATGATTTTGTCCTTGCTCTACAAGGCCGAAGCCCGCGATGTGCGCTTGCTGATGATCGACCCCAAGATGTTGGAAATGTCGGTGTACGAAGGCATTCCGCATTTGTTGGCCCCCGTGGTGACCGACATGCGCCAAGCCGCACACGGCCTGAACTGGTGTGTGGGCGAAATGGAAAAACGCTACAAGCTCATGAGCAAATTGGGCGTGCGTAACCTTGCGGGCTACAACGCCAAGATTGACGAAGCCGCATCGCGTGAAGAGTTCATTTACAACCCCTTCAGCTTGACGCCTGAGCAGCCCGAGCCGCTGCAACGCTTGCCACACATCGTGGTGGTGATTGATGAGTTGGCTGACTTGATGATGGTGGTGGGCAAGAAGATTGAAGAGCTCATTGCTCGCTTGGCCCAAAAAGCGCGTGCCGCAGGCATTCATTTGATTTTGGCCACACAACGCCCCAGTGTGGATGTGATCACGGGCCTCATCAAGGCCAACATTCCTACGCGCATTGCATTCTCAGTAGGCTCAAAAATTGACAGCCGCACCATCCTCGACCAAATGGGCGCTGAAGCGCTGTTGGGTATGGGTGACATGTTGTACATGGCCAGCGGCACAGGCTTTCCCGTGCGTGTGCACGGTGCGTTTGTGAGCGACGAAGAAGTGCACCGCGTGGTGAACTACCTCAAGAGCCAAGGAGAGCCCGACTACATCGAAGGCGTGCTCGAAGGCGGCACGGTGGATGGGGATGGCAATGCGTCAGGCCCCGATTTGTTTGGCGATGTGCCCGCCGAAAAAGACCCGATGTACGACCAAGCCGTTGAGGTGGTGCTGAAAAACCGCAAGGCCAGTATTTCGCTGGTGCAGCGCCACTTGAAGATTGGCTATAACCGCGCCGCACGTTTGGTGGAAGACATGGAAAAAGCCGGCATGGTCAGCGCGATGAGCAGCAATGGGCAGCGTGAAATTTTGGTGCCTAAACGTGATGAATGAGCGTGATGAGTGATGTGCTGAATCAGCATGACGTGCAATTACAGGCAGTGAGTGGGATGGGAATGAGTTCAACTTTTTTCAAACGCATGCGTCACGGTGGTGCAGCTTTGGTTCTTTGTGCGTTAAGCGCAAGTCTTGCCTGCGCGAGCAGCCTTGACACGCTAGAAACGTTTTTAAAGTCCACCAAAAGTGGCCGCGCCGATTTCACCCAAGTGGTAACGCCACCTGCCAAAGCAGGGCAGACGTCGGTGCGCAGCAAAACCTCCACGGGTCAGTTTTCGTTTGTGCGACCCACGCGCTTTCGTTTCGATTACGTGAAACCTTTTCCGCAAGTCATCGTGGCCGATGGGCAGACCTTGTGGCTATATGACGCAGACTTAGAACAAGTCACGGCCCGCAAGCAAGCCCAAACCCTGAGCAGCACGCCCGCTGCGTTGGTGGCCACTGCCGTGGACTTGGGCACTTTGCAAAAAGAGTTCAGCCTAGAAGCGCAAGCAGACGCCGATGGTTTGCAGTGGGTTCAAGCCACGCCGAAGAACCGTGAAAGCACGATTCAATCGGTGCGTATGGGGCTACGCGTTGAGGGGGCGCAGGTGAGTTTGGGCAAGCTCGAAATTTTTGATGCCATGGGCCAACGCTCGGTCTTGAGCTTTGAACGTTTTGAAGTGAACCCTGCCAACCTTGGCGCATCACAGTTCAACTTTGTCACGCCCAAGGGCGTGAGCGTCATTCGCCCCTGACGTTGACCATGACGATGGTCAAGCCCGTTTTGCATGGCTTGCCGCCTTTGTTGAATACCCAAACGCGTTTGTTGGTGTTGGGCAGTTTTCCCAGTGTGACCTCGTTGCGCACGCAGCAGTACTACGGCCACCCACAAAATCAGTTTTGGAAAATCATGGCCACGCTGTTTGCACCAGATCCAGCTGCCGTGTTGGTCATGCCCTATGCCGAACGTGCACGGTGGTTGTTAAGCCAAGGTGTGGGCTTGTGGGATGTGTACGCGGCTTGCGAGCGAGAAGGCAGCTTAGACGCCCATATTCAAAACGCACAACCCAATGACTTGCAAAGTCTGCGCTTGCAATGCCCGAACTTGGTGGCGATTGCACATAACGGGGGTGAGAGTTTCAAGCATGCCAAACGTTCACGCGCCTTGGGCTTGCCCGTCTACCGCTTGCCCTCGACCAGCCCAGCACATGCCAGTTGGACGTTTGAAAAAAAGTTGCAGGCTTGGCGAGAATTAATTAACCTGGCATTTAATACTTTGGTATAAGTTTTGTTTTATATAAATAAATTTATTAATTGTGTGGATTTTTATGAGTTATAAACTCGTACTTAAAGTTAAGTAAAGAGATACACAAGGCCATGAAAAAAGTTTTGGTTGTTGACGACAACGCTGTGAATCGCAAACTTGCAGCGGCACTTCTCAAGCGTCGCGGTATGTTTGTGGACGAGGCAGATGGCGGCGTTATCGCATTAGAGATGTTGAAGGCAGGTTCATTTGAGGCCGTCTTGCTGGACATCAGCATGCCCGTGATGGATGGCAAAGAGGTTTGCCGCATCATTCGCGCAACCCCAGAATTGGCCTCGTTGCGAGTGGTGGCCTACACCGCCCACGCCATGGAGTCTGAGCGTCAAAGCATCATGGCGGCAGGGTTTGACGATTTATTGGTCAAACCCATCAGTGGTCAAGATTTGTGGCGTGTCCTGCCTGATTGAGCTCAGGCACTGAGAACTCAAAATAAGCGCCAAGTCCCAGCTGTGAAGTCAAACGCAGCTTGCCCCCCATCAAGTTGATAAATTCACGCACCAACGCCAAGCCCAAGCCTGTACCGCCGTGTTCGCGTGTCACAAATGAGGTGGCTTGACGGAAGCGTTCAAACACTGTTTCTTGCACATGCGGCGCGATGCCGGGGCCCGTGTCTCGCACGCCCACGACCAGTTCGCGCCCTGACCATGTTGCAGACAAGGTAACTGCACCCTCACGCGTGAATTTGACGGCATTGCTCAGCAAGTTGTTGATCACTTGGCGCAGCCGGGTGGGGTCGGTTATGAATTGTGTAGGCAAGTCGTCGGCCAATTCGGCTTGTAAGCGCAGACCTTTTTGCTGTGCGCTGCTGGTGTGCAGAGTCACCACCTCGTCGAGCAAGGCGCGAATATTCACACACACTGGCTCCAGCGTCATGTGACCTGCTTCGATTTTGGCAACGTCTAACATGTCATTGACGACCGAGAGCAAATGTTGTCCGCTTTGGTGAATGGTTTGCGCAAATTCGCGGGTGTCTGCATCATTGGCGTCTTCCAGAATGATTTCTGAAAATCCCAAAATGCCGTTGAGCGGGGTGCGCAGCTCGTGTGAGACGTTGGCCACAAAATCGCTCTTCATTTGACTGTTTTCTTCAGCTTGGCGGCGAGCGGCTTCGCTTTGTTCCAATGACGATTGCACGCTGTCGGCCATGTGGTTGAGCGAGTTGTTCAGGTGGCCCAGCTCATCGTTGGCGCCACGTTGAAAACGAAACGACAAGTCTCCAGCTTCAATGCGTGCAAGCCCATGGACCAAATTGGTGACGCGGCGTGTGAGCACCGAGGCAAGCCAAACAGCGACCACCATCATCAAGATCAACATCAATAACGTGGAGCCAGAGAGGTCGGCAGCGGTGTAGTCAACTGAGCGCTCAATCATGTTTTGCAGCCCCATTTGTTTTTGCTTCAACCGCTCACCAAACTCAGCCACTTTTTCATTCATCGCGGCGGCGGTGGCCACAGCTGGGGCGTGGAAATCCTCCACATTGGCACCGATGGTGATGTAGCCAAAACCGCGTGGTGAGTTGGCGTATTGGCCGGTGAAGTAGGGAATGGCCGCTGCCGTGGTGCGTTTCCAGACACCCGACCAGAGAATCAAAAAAGAGCCAGAGCCACCATATTGCGTCAGATCGTGCCAGCCTTGACACTGCGGCGCGAAGTTCAGGTAGCGGCAATCCAATCCCAAATTTCCTGCGTGCGTGAGTTCCTTTGAGGGTTTTTTGTCGCGGCTTTGGTTGTCAAACGTGCGCACATGGCCTAAGAAATCAGACAACGGTTGTTTGCTGGTCTTCCACTTTTGGTAGATGCTGTCTTCCAACCACGGTGTGGCGTATTCACCTGTATTGGGGTCAAAGCCTGCGATGGAGTGGTGACGTGGGTGCGCAATGTTGCGGTCTTTGTGGTCCCACATGAAAGCGTAATTGCCGCTGCTCGCGTCGGGCACGGCGGTGTAGCGTTCGGCGGTGGGCGTGAGGTTGTCGGTGAAGCTGCGAATGTGGGTGTGGTTCAGCGCCAGCGTCACATAGCCTGTGACGACACCCTCTTTCACCACGGGCGTGGCCCATCGCACAATGCCTTGAAAGGGTTTTCCGTATGGGTTTTCTTGGCCTGCAAAGGCTTCTTTCTCGGGCTCAAACGGCACGCCCGCACTCTTGGCGTGGCTGGGAGTGACAGGGCCAATCAAGCGTGAGGGGACGTAGGGGCCGATGACATCGGAGACATAAATCTGACCAGGTTTGAGGGCTTTGAGTGCCTCAAAGTAGGTCTCGGCCTTGCTCCACGTGTTGGCTTTTTGCGAAATGTCACGCAGCCCTTTGGGAAGCACATCGCCTTGGCTGGCTTTGATCACTTCTTGCCCATTCAAATCGACATAGGTGAGCTCGTAGTACAGCGGTGCTGGCGCCGTGCGGCTGACAAATTCGGGGGGACGCGAATGAAAGTCTTGCAAGTTTTCGGCGTTCAGTGACGAGGTCAACTCAAACTGGGGATCGGCCTTTTGTAGCGGTTCCCATCCGTGTCCATCCGCTGCAAGTTTCCACTTGCCTGTTTCCGTGGTGAAACGGATGCGTGTTTCTAAAAAGGCTTGGTATTGCTGTTCGGAGGTGGGCAAGGTGGCGGCCAGCAAGATGTCGCGGTCGCGGTCATGCAAAAAATCCGCAACAGCGCGCGCGGTATCGGTGGTGAGACGCTCTAGTTCCTCACGGGCGCGGTCATCTAAAGCCTGCACAGAGGCTTTGGAAAAGCGTGTGCTCATGTCGTTGACCGTGGTTTTTACTTCCTCGGCCAGCTGATCTGTCTCTTGAGACAGGCTTAGACCAAGCTGTTCCACTCCTTGCCAAGCCAAATATGCCAACAAGATGAGTGGCAGAACTTTGATCACCACAAACAGGGCGATGAGCTTGGAGCGTATGCCGAACTTGATCACGGTCCAGTGATCACTAGGTTTCATTTTGAACTTTTAGTTAATAAATTTATATTAGTAAATTATAGGTAATTGCCAAGTTGGCATGCCAACGCTGGCAAAACACCTAATGTGACAGCTGGCTACACTTCCCCCACAGTTTTAGAAGCATTTGTCTTGAACGCCACTCACATTCCCTTAGCTGAACGCCTGCGCCCTCGCGCCTTAGGTGAAGTCATTGGCCAGCAACATTTGCTGGGCGAAGGCATGGCCTTGCGCGTGGCGTTTGAGTCGGGCCAACCGCACAGCTGCATTTTGTGGGGCCCACCCGGCGTGGGCAAAACCACCATCGCCCGTTTGATGGCCGATGCGTTTGACGCGCAGTTCCTGTCTATCAGCGCGGTGCTAGGCGGTGTGAAAGAAATTCGTGAATCGGTAGAGTTGGCGATCGCTGCGCGTGACTCGCTAGACCCCAAACGCACCATCATGTTTGTGGACGAGGTGCATCGCTTTAACAAAAGCCAGCAAGATGCGTTTTTGCCGCATGTCGAATCGGGACTGTTTACCTTCATTGGTGCGACCACCGAGAACCCATCATTCGAGGTGAATTCGGCTTTGCTCTCGCGGGCTGCGGTGTATGTGTTGCAGTCCCTGAGTGAAGAGGATCTGAGTCAAATCATTGCCAAAGCGCAAGCCATTGGCGCGGTGCCTGCCTTAGAAAAGGCCGCTTTGCAGCGACTCATCGCCTATGCCGATGGCGATGCACGCCGCTTGCTCAATACGCTGGAAACCTTGTCGGTGGCCGCCAACCGCGAGAAGTTAGAAGAAATCAACGATGCATGGCTCATGCGCGTGCTGGGCGAACGCATGCGTCGTTATGACAAAGGTGGTGAACAGTTTTACGACACCATCAGCGCGTTGCACAAATCAGTGCGCGGCTCTGACCCCGATGCCGCTTTGTATTGGCTGGTGCGCATGCTCGATGGTGGGGCAGAGCCCAAATACATGGCGCGCCGTTTGATTCGCATGGCCGCTGAAGACATTGGCTTGGCCGATCCGCGTGCTTTGCGCTTGGCGCTGGATGCAGCCGAGGTGTATGAGCGTTTGGGCTCACCCGAAGGTGAGTTGGCTTTGGCTGAGTGCGTGGTGTATTTGGCTGTGGCTCCCAAATCGAACGCGGTCTACAAGGCGTACAACGAAGCCAAAGCCCTGATCAAAAAAGATGGCACGCGCCCTGTGCCCATGCACTTGCGCAATGCGCCCACGAAGATGATGAAAGACATGGACTGGGGCAAGGGCTACCGCTATGCGCATGACGAGGAAGATGGTTTTGCAGCCGGTGAAAACTACATGCCACAAGGCTTAGAAGGTACGGGCTTTTACCGTCCTGTGGAGCGCGGCTTAGAGATCAAAATCGCTGACAAATTGCGCCACTTGCGCGACAAAAACAAACAAGCAGGTAAATAACAAATGGACGTCTTGCTTCAACAAGTCATCAACGGCTTGGTGCTGGGCAGCATGTACGCACTGGTGGCTTTGGGTTACACCATGGTCTACGGCATCATCAACCTCATCAACTTCGCGCATGGCGAGGTGTTGATGATTGGTGCTTTGTGCAGCTGGTCGGGCATTGGCTTTTTGCAGCCGCTCATGCCAGATACGCCGGGCTGGGTGTTGCTCATCATCTCCATGGTGCTGGCTTCCATCGCTGCCGCTGCACTGAACTACGCGATTGAAAAAATTGCCTACCGCCCGCTGCGCAATGCGCCTAAGTTGGCGCCGCTGATTACCGCCATTGGCATGTCCATCTTGTTGCAGACACTGGCCATGATTGTGTGGAAGCCCAACTACAAACCTTTCCCCGCGCTCTTGTCCACCACGCCGTTTGAAATTGGCGAGGCCGTGATCACGCCCACGCAACTGATGATTTTGGGCCTCACGGCAGTGGCCTTGGCCGTGCTGTCATGGTTGGTCAACCGCACCAAGCTAGGCCGCGCCATGCGTGCGACTGCAGAGAACCCGCGCGTTGCTAGTTTGATGGGTGTGAAGCCCGATGTGGTGATCTCGGCCACCTTCATCATCGGCGCGGTGCTGGCCACGATTGCGGGTGTGATGTGGGCCATGAACTACGGCACTGCGCACCACGCCATGGGTTTCTTGCCCGGCCTCAAAGCCTTTACCGCTGCCGTGTTTGGCGGCATTGGTAACTTAGGTGGTGCAGTGGTCGGCGGTTTGCTACTTGGCCTGATTGAGTCGATTGGCTCTGGCTACTTGGGCGAGCTCACCGGCGGTGTGCTGGGCAGCCACTACACCGACATCTTGGCGTTCATTGTGTTGATCGTCACGCTCACGCTGCGCCCCTCGGGCTTGCTGGGTGAGCGCGTGGCAGACAGGGCTTGATCACCATGACACACAAACTCTTTTCTAACCGTTGGCTCATGGCCTCTGTGCTGCTGGCTTTGCCGCTGGTGCTGCAAAGCTTTGGCAATGCGTGGGTGCGCATTGCCGACATGTCGCTGTTGTATGTGTTGCTGGCGCTGGGCCTGAACATTGTGGTGGGCTACGCGGGCTTGCTCGACCTAGGCTATGTGGCCTTCTTCGCTGTGGGGGCGTATTTGTTTGGCCTGTTGGCTTCGCCGCATTTGACAGAAGTGTTCCCGTGGATTGCGGCGATGTTTCCGGATGGTTTGCACCTCAGCCTGTGGCTGGTGCTCCCTTTGGCTGCGGGATTGGCGGGCTTGTTTGGCGTGCTGTTAGGCGCACCCACCTTGAAACTGCGCGGCGACTACTTGGCCATCGTCACCTTGGGCTTTGGCGAAATCATTCGCGTGTTTTTGAACAACCTCGACCATCCCGTCAACATCACCAACGGCCCCAAGGGTTTGGGGCAGATTGATGCGGTGAGCGTGTTTGGTTACCCGTTGTCCAAGCGCTTGGATTTGGGCTTCATCGAGTTGTCTTCGGTGACGCTGTATTACTACCTGTTTCTCACGCTCGTTGTGGTGAGTGTGGTGGTGTGTCACCGCTTGGAATACTCACGCATAGGTCGCGCGTGGATGGCCATTCGCGAAGACGAAATTGCGGCCAAGGCCATGGGCCTGAACACGCGTAATTTGAAACTCATGGCCTTTGGCATGGGGGCCACTTTTGGCGGCCTTTCGGGCGCGATGTTTGCGGCCTTTCAAGGCTTTGTGTCGCCCGAGTCCTTCAGCCTCATGGAGTCGGTGATGATTGTGGCGATGGTGGTGCTGGGCGGCTTAGGGCATTTGCCGGGTGTCATCTTGGGTGCCGTGCTGCTGGCCGCGTTGCCAGAGATGCTGCGTTATGTGGCAGGCCCCTTGCAAGCCATGACCGATGGCCGCTTGGATGCCGCTATTTTGCGTCAGTTGCTGATTGCTTTGGCCATGATCACCATCATGCTGTGGCGGCCACGCGGCCTGTGGCCCACGCCTGAACACGGCAAAAACTTGAACCCACAAGGAGGTGCGCGATGAGCGACCTCGTGTTGAATGTCTCTGGCATTTCCAAGCGCTTTGGCGGCCTGCAAGCCCTCACCGAAGTGGGCATGCAGATTGAGCGTGGTCAGGTCTATGGCCTGATTGGCCCCAACGGTGCTGGCAAAACCACGTTTTTTAACGTCATCACTGGCCTGTACGCACCTGATAGCGGCAGCTTTGAATTGGCCGGCAAACCGTATGAGCCGACCGAGGTGCATTTGGTGGCGCAAGCGGGCATTGCACGCACGTTTCAAAACATCCGTTTGTTTGCTGAGATGACCGCGCTCGAAAACGTGATGGTGGGCCGCCATGTGCGCACGGGCTCGGGCTTGTTGGGCGCGATTTTCAGAACGGCCAAATTCAAAGCCGAAGAGTTGGCGATTGAGCAACGCGCCCGCGAACTGTTGGACTATGTGGGCATTGCCAACTTGGCCGACTACAAAGCCCGCACGCTGAGCTATGGCGATCAACGCCGCTTAGAGATTGCCCGCGCTTTGGCTACCGATCCGCAGCTCATTGCGTTGGACGAGCCTGCCGCTGGCATGAACGCCACCGAAAAAGTGCAGCTGCGCGAGCTGATCGACAAAATTCGCCACGACCACCGCACCGTGCTCTTGATTGAGCACGATGTGAAACTGGTCATGGGCCTGTGTGACCGTGTGACCGTGCTTGACTACGGCAAGGTGATTGCCCAAGGCACACCCGTCGATGTGCAGCGCGACCCACAAGTGATTGAAGCCTATCTCGGCACGGGAGGGCATTGAGATGAAACAAGACAACGCAGCCGTGTTGCTGAATGTGCGCGATGTGAAGGTGGGCTACGGCGGCATTCAAGCCGTCAAAGGCGTGAGCCTTGAGGTGCGCGAGGGTGAGTTGGTCTCGCTCATCGGCTCGAATGGCGCAGGCAAAACCACCACCATGAAAGCCATCACAGGCCTGTTGCCCTTGGGTGGCGGGCATATCGAGCTGGCTGGCAAAACGATTGATGGCCAAGGCCCCTGGGACTTGGTGCAACAAGGCTTGGCCATGGTGCCCGAAGGTCGTGGCGTGTTCACGCGCATGACGATTGTGGAGAACCTGCAAATGGGGGCCTACATTCGCGACGACCACACCGCCATTGCCGAAGACATTGAACGCGTGTTCACCACCTTTCCTCGCCTCAAAGAGCGCCGTGACCAATTGGCCGGCACCATGTCTGGCGGTGAGCAACAAATGCTGGCCATGGGCCGCGCTTTGATGAGTCGCCCCAAAGTGTTGTTGCTTGACGAGCCATCAATGGGTTTGTCGCCCATCATGGTGGACAAAATTTTTGAAGTGATTCAAGAGGTGTCAGCCCAAGGCGTGACGATTTTGTTGGTCGAACAAAACGCCAGCCGTGCTCTGCAAATTGCAGACCGCGGTTATGTGATGGAGTCTGGCTTGATCACCCTCAGTGGCGATGCTCACGAAATGCTGCATGACCCTAAGGTGCGTGCGGCTTACTTGGGCGAATAAGCGGGGCAGCGCCTGCGACAAAGAGGGCTTACCCCTCCATGATCCAAATCAACACTTGCTTGGCCACAAAGCCCAACATGCCAAAGGCCAGCACCAGAAACAACACAAAGGTGCCGAACTTACCGGCTTTAGATTCGCGTGCGAGCTGAAAAATAATAAACAGCATGTACAGCATGAAGCCGCCCACGCCAAAAGTCAGCCCGAATTGGGCGAATTGTTCTTCTGTCATAAAAACTCAGTGGGCCGTTGGATCGTAAACAACCAGGTCGCGATACGCGTGCCAGCTTGCGTGCCCCAACATGGGTACCACGCCCAGCAAGCCTAAAAATGCAGAGCCAATACCCAGCGCGGTGAACGCGCACAAGATGCCTGCCCAACAGGCCATGGCAAATGGGTTCATGGCCACCACGCGCCAACTGGTGAGCACCGCTTGTTGCAAGCTGAGGGTGGGGTGGTCCATCAGCAAGGGAATGGTGACCAAGGTTGACGCAAACATAGGTGCGGCCATCAATGCGCCCAACAAAACCCACCATTCAAACAAACCAAAGTTGGGTTGCAAGACCACCAAGCGCACAAAGTCTGCAGGGGTGTGCACACTGGCGGGCAGCATCCATTGAATCAGCGCGGCAGAGCACACGACCCAGCCCGCGCTTGAAAAGGCCAGGAGCATGCCAAAGTGAATCAAGCGCTTGTCACCTGAAGTCCAAATGCGAAAAGCATCGGCCAAGGTGGCTTCTTCGCCGCGTTCTAAACGACGGCTGATGTCGTACAGGCCGGTGGCCAGCAGCGGCGCAATGATCATGCAGACCGACAGCATGGCGGCGATCCACCAAAAACTCTGACGCGCAAACCAAAACAAACCACCCGCGACAAGCGCCAAGATTAAGCCATGCGTGACGCCTGCGGTGGGGCAGCGCTCCATGTCTTTCCATGCCAAAGCAAGCCAATGCATGGGTCGGAACATCTCGATGTCTTTGACCTCTAGCGCGGGGTGGGGTGTGATGGGTTGCATGTGGTTCAGTCGATGCGTGCGCCAGAGCGCTTGATGATGGGCGCCCATTTGACGGACTCGTCGTGGATCAGTTTGGTGAATTGCTCGGGCGTGCCGCCTACGGGCTCAAGACCCGCAGACTTGAGGCGTTCTTTCACCGATGTGTCGTTTAAGGCCGCATTTAACGCGGTGTTGATGCGGTCCACCACTGCGCGTGGCGTGCCAGCTGCAACGAGCACGCCGTTCCATGCCAGCGCTTCAAAGCCTTTGAGCTCAGACAGACCGCTCTCGGCCACGGTGGGTACATCGGGCAGCAAGGCGTAGCGTTGTGCACTGGTGACAGCCAAGTATTTCAAGCGGCCTTGCTTGACTTGCGCGGCTACCGCCGTCGGCACTGCCGCCATCAGTTGTGTCTCGCCTGACAAGGTGGCCAGCATGGCTGGTGGACTGCCGTTAAAGGGGATGTGCACGGCGTAGGTGTGGGTGATGGCTTTGATGTACTCCATCGTCAAGTGCGATGAGCTGCCGTTGCCCACTGAGGCAAAGTTGTATTTGCCTGGTGCGGCTCTGAGCAAGGCGACCGCTTCGCGCATGGTGTTGGCTGGAAACTGCGAGTTGGCCGTGATCACATTGGGCTGCGAGGTGGTGGTCATCACCGGCTGCAAATCTTTCAGCGGCTGATAAGGCAGCTTGGGGTACAGATAAGGCGCGAATGACAAAGGGCCGTTATAGGACATGAGCCAGGTGTAACCATCGGGCGTTGACTTGGCCACTTCATTAGTGCCCAAGGTTCCGCCTGCTTGTGGTTTGTTCTCAATGACCACGGCTTGACCTAAGTTGTCTTTGAGACGGTCTTGCATGGCACGCGCAATCACATCGAGTGACGAGCCTGCGGGTGCCACCACCACCCAGCGAATGGGTTTGCTGGGGTAGTTTTGTGCCTGTGCGCTTGGCATGCAAAGCCCTGCACCCAAACTCACCAAGGCTGGCAAAAGACGCAGCAGTTGGCGGTGTGGTTTGTGTGTGGGGTGTTGCATGTGCATTGGTAGGGCTTGGTGTTTAGGCTTTGTCAGCCGCAGAGGTGAAGGAGTCGGCGTAGAACTCATCCGACGGCAAGCCCGCTTGGGTGTAAGCGGTGCGAGCCGAGTCCACGACGATGGGCGCACCGCAGGCGTAGACCTGATGGCCGCTGAGATTGGCATGGTCTTGCAACACCGCCGCGTGCACAAAGCCTGTGCGGCCTGTCCAGTGGTCTTCAGGTAAAGCGTCAGACACCACGGGCACGTAGGTGAGGTTAGGCATGGCTGCTGCTTGGGCTTGCACCCAGTCGTGCATGTACAAGTCGGCAGGGCGGCGACCACCCCAGTAGAGGGACACAGGGCGTGTGATGTTTTTATGTCGCATGTGTTCCAAGATGGCTTTGATGGGTGCAAAGCCAGTGCCCGAGGCCAAGAACACCAAAGGTTTGTCAGAGTCTTCACGCAAGAAGAAGGTGCCTTGTGGGCCTTCGATGCGCTGGATTTCTTTTTCTTTCATCGCGCCAAACACATGGTCGGTGAACTTGCCACCGGGCATGTGGCGAATGTGCAGCTCAATCGCGGGCGCACCTTCGACCAAGGTGTGTGGCGCATTGGCCATCGAGTAGCTGCGGCGGTCGCCGTCGCGCAACAAAAAGTCGATGTACTGGCCGGCGTGGAACTTCATCACGTCGTTGGCTGGCAGTTGCAGTTTGACCACCATCACGTCGTGCGAGGCCTGGGTGAGCGAGATCACGCGCACAGGCATTTTCTTGATGGGGAAGGCGCCTTCCTCCACCACTTGGCGCGACTCCAGCACCACGTCGCTGTGTGCGGTAGCGCAGCAGGTGAGCACAAAACCGTTGGAGGCTTCTTCGGCACTCAGCGCTTTTTCTTGGTGATTGCCGTGGGTGACTTCACCCGAAATCTTTTTGCATTTGCACGAACCGCAAGCGCCGTCTTTGCAGCCATAGGGCAAGCCAATGCCTTGGCGCAGGCCGGCGGCCAGCAAGGTTTCGTCAGAAGTGGCGGTGAATGCGCGGCCGCTGGGTTGGACCGTGATGTTGAAACTCATCTTTGGGTATCCTTGAACTTTTATAGGGTGTATTTTGCCTGTCCATCAATCCCCCCTCGGCGCCTTGCCTTCTCGCTTCAAACGCGAGCGCTTGCTCATCATTGGCTGCGGTGATGTGGGCCAGCGCGTGGTGCGTGTGCAGCGCCATGTGCGTGTGGTGGCGCTCACCTCCAGCCCCGCGCGCGTGGCCGCCTTGCGCGGCCAAGGTGTGACGCCCATTGTGGGTAATTTGGATGCGCCAGCCAGTTTGCAGCGCTTAGCAGGCTGGGCCACGCGGGTGTTGCACCTTGCGCCCCCACCTTTGCAAGGCAGCACTGACCCACGGACTTTGGCTTTGACGCGCATGCTGATGCGCCGCAGTGCGCCGCTGAGTGTGGTGTACGGCTCGACCAGCGGTGTGTATGGCGACTGTGCGAGTGCGTGGGTGAGCGAGAGCCGAAGGGTGAACCCCACCACGCCCAGAGCGCAGCGCCGTGTGGATGCCGAGGCGCGGGTGCGCCACTTAGGGCGTTTGCGTTCTAGCGGGGTGCGGGTGAGCGTGTTGCGCATCCCCGGCATCTACGCTCCCGACCGCGAGGGCGGCACGCCGCGTGATCGCCTGCTGCGCGGCACGCCCGCGCTGGCGCGTGAGGACGATGTGTTTACCAACCACATTCACGCCGATGATTTGGCGCGTGCTTGTCAGCTGGCGTTGTGGCGTGGTCAACCGCAACGTGTCTACAACGTGAACGACGACAGCCAACGCTTGATGGGCGATTACTTTGATATGGCGGCTGGTTTATACGGCCTTGCCAAGCCGCCACGCATCAGCCGCGCTCAAGCGCAAACGGAGCTGCCTGCCATGCAGTTGAGCTTTATGAGTGAGTCGCGCCGCATGGTGAACACACGCATGAAGCGCGAGCTGCGTTTGCAGCTGCGCTACGCGAAAGTGGAGGATGGGTTGGCTTAAGCCTCCTCAGTCAAATTTGATGTTGCCTGCCTTGATGGCTTTGGCCCAGCTGGTGGTGTCGCGTTCTAACAGTTTGGTGGTGTTCTCAGGCGTGAGGTAGCGCACTTCGACGCCCGCCGCGTCTGCACGCTGTTTGGTTTCGGGCAACTCCATGCTGCGCTTCACATCGGCTGACAGTTTTTGCACCACTTCTTTGGGCGTGCCACTGGCGACGTACAGCGCCACCCAAGACTCCAACTCAAAGCCGCTCAAACCTGCCTCAGCCGCAGTGGGCACTTGCGGCAATTGTGGGTGACGTGTTTTGCCGGTCACGGCCAATGCTTTGAGCTTGCCGTTGAGCACATGGCCCATGACCGACGGTGGTGTGGTGATGAACACCTGCACTTGGCCCGCCAACACGTCTTGAATGGCTTGGCCCGAACCTTTGTAGGGGACGTGCGTCATTTCAATGCCGGTTTGCTGCTTGAAAATTTCCGTGCCGATGTGCGACACCGAACCATTGCCTTGCGAGGCGTAGTTCACTTTGCCGGGGTTTTGCTTGGCCCAGGCGATGAACTCTTTCAGCGTGTTGGCAGGCACGGACGGGTGCACGGCAATCACATTAGTTGCGACGGTGATGAGTCCCACGGGTGTGAGGTCTTTGATTTCCCAAGGCAGTTTGTCCATCAAGATGGGGTTGGCGATGTGATAGCCCGAATACGACACCAGCACGGTGTAGCCGTCTTTAGGGCTGCGTGCGACCTGTGAGTAAGCCAAGTTGCCGCTGCCGCCGGGCTTGTTGTCGACCACCACCGATTGGCCGATGACGCGTGACAAAGGTTCGCTGACCAAACGTGCCGAGGTGTCGACCAAACCACCAGGTGGGTTGGGCACGACGAGCGTGATGGGTTTGCTGGGGTAGGCCTCAGCTTGTGCGGCGAATGGTGCTAGCAAGGTGCCCGCGCCAAGAAGGCTGGCCGCGATCAAGGCGGTGTTGAGGTTGCGACGTATGAGGTGTTGCATGGTTTGTTTCCGGTTTGCTTTTTATCGTTGACCCATGCGCACAGCATCAAAGATGCCTTGCGCTTCGCGTGGCATGCAGCGCCAGTATTGCGGACTGGCTTGTACCGTGCCGTGCAAAGCGGCGGCAGCTTCCCAAACCCAGCGGGGCTTATAGAGGAATGCACGCGCCATGGCGATCAAGTCGGCATCGCCGCGCGCCAAGATGTCTTCGGCTTGTTGTGGCTCGGTGATCAGACCCACCGTGATGGTGGGTATTCCCGTTTTTTGTTTCACCAATTTGGCGAAGGGCACTTGGTAGTCGGGTCCAAGTGCAATCTTTTGTTGCGCAGACACACCGCCTGATGAGATGTGTACAAAGTCAGCACCTGCATTCTTTAAGTGAAGCGAAAAATCGGCGGTTTCTTCCGGCGTCCAGCCGCCTTCGACCCAGTCGTACGCAGAGATGCGCATGCCGAGGACCCCTTTGAACACGGCGCGTACCGCTTGGAAAACTTCCATCGGAAAGCGTGTGCGGTTTTCAAAATTACCGCCGTAGTTGTCCGTGCGCTGATTGGCTACGGGTGACAAAAACTGATGCAACAAGTAGCCGTGAGCACCGTGCAGTTCAATGGCGTCAATACCCATTGCATCAGCACGTTCGGCGGCTTTGACGAACGATTGTTTGATGTCCTCTAAGCCGTTGCCATCGATTTCATGTGGTGCGACTTCTTGTTCTAAATGCGCAATGGGCGAGGGCGCTTTCGTTTCCCAGCCGCCTTGTTCTGGCGTGAGAAGTTGTCCGCCTTGCCAAGGTGTCGCACTTGATGCTTTACGTCCTGCGTGTGAGAGCTGGATGCATACGGGCATATGAGGTGCTAATTTGCGTGCACGGCTTAGTTTGTCGTTTAAGGCTGCAGCCGTGGCGTCGTCCCATAAGCCCAAGCACAACGGCGTGATGCGCCCGTGGGGTGAAACAGCTGTGGCTTCAATGATGAACATGGCGGCACCGCTGTTGAGCATGTTGCCCCAGTGCATGAGGTGCCAGTCAGTGGCTTGGCCGTGGTCTGCAGAGTATTGACACATGGGGGCGACGATGGCGCGGTTGGCCAAGGTGAGTGGGCCACGCGGCGAGGTGAGTGTGAATTCAGAAAAGAGATGACTCAAGGGAACTCCAGAAACAAAAAAGCCTGCGGGTCAGGCAGGCTGCATCCTAATAATGGTTGTGCCAAATGCATGGCATCTGGGCGACAAGCGGTTTAGTCCAGCTCTATATCGAAGTCTTCTGGATTACCTTTGTCCAACTTGGCATCTTCTTTCTGTACTTTGTCTTCAAAGCTCGTCAGGCGGCTGTTAAGCGCATCTACGTTGTGCTTGATGCCTGCGAGCCGACCATGAAACGCATCATTCATTTGTTCGCGTTTGAGCTTGGCTTGTTGCTGTTGTTCTGCCGTTGCCAAAGGTGTGCGTGGCACCGTGGCTGGGTTGCGTTTGGCGGCATTTGAGGTTATTGAACCAGCAGAGGGTTGCGTTGTGTTGCCGCTGTTGGCGCCCGTTGGGAAGTCTACTTTTTTGCGCTTAATGTCGCCGGAAGGCGTCTGCTCGAAATGGGATTCAATTTTTTCATTACCCACACCTTGGCGATTTAGACCAGGAGGCGCATCTTGCGGCGCTGCTTGTCGGTTGAGCGAAGGCGCATCGGCACCGATGGGTTGGTTGTTTGGGGCTATGCCGGGGGCTTGTGGAATGGCCTGTCGGTTGTTGGCCAAGCTATCTTGTTCTAATGTTTGCTGGTTATCTTGCGCACCCAGTAACGCCAATTTTTGCTCGTTAGGGCCAATGGCATCCTTCGGGATGCCTTGTTGGTTTTTGGCGTTTCCGTCTTGACCTAACGATTGACGATTGACCGCCACATCGTCCTTGGGCAGTGCTTGCAAGTTGGCGGCTGCGACAGGCCCCTTCTCCAGAGCTTGGCGGTTGAGTCCCATCGTGTCTTGAGGAATGGCTTGGTTGTTGGCAACGATGGTGTTGCCGCCGATGTCCTGCACGTTAGCCGCGATGCTTCCGACAGGAATGTCTTGCACATTGGAGGTTGTGCCATCGGTTGGACGAGCTTGGCGATTGGCTTCAATCGCTTTTTCACCCGGAATATTTTGTTTATTGGTTGCAATATTGCCCCCACCAACGCTTTGTTGGTTGGCTGCAATCACATCTGCTGAGATGTTTTGTACGTTGGGCGCAACGCCTTTGCCATTACCTACGGATTGAATGTTGTCTCGAATTTTGTCTGTGCCAACTTTTTGCTGGTTGGCTTCGAGAACATCTGTGGAAACGTTTTGGACGTTGGGTTTGGCTGCACCTTCGTTGGCAATGCCTTGGCGATTGGTGGTTTCTTGATTCACTGCAACTTTTTGAATGTTCGCATTTTGCGAGTCATCATCTAGTGCGGTGTGTTCTATGTGCTCAGCCAGTGCCGCTGCCAATGCTTTTTCAGCTTCCAAAGCCGCAAGCGCCTTTTGCTCGAATGCTCGTTTGCGAGCGGCAGTTTCCTCTTCGTGAGAGGTAACCATATTTTTTGGGGTTTTAGCGTTGCCTGTATGTTCGGAAACCGAAACATGGTGCTCAGCGCCGCTTCTGACTAGGTTGGAGAAGTCGTCGTCATTCATAGTGTCTGAAAGCGTCGCTATCGAGTCAGGACGGTAAAGATATACCGATGGTGCCCGGGGCCGGAATCGAACCGGCACGCCTCGCGGCGGGGGATTTTGAGTCCCCTGCGTCTACCAATTTCACCACCCGGGCACGGGAGAGAAGAGCGATATTATGACACAGATTTTTCATCGTTTTGGCTTGCTGTGAGAAAACTTGCTTTTGGTGAAGCGGGGGTCTTGCAAGACTTCAACGTAGCAGCCAAGACTGTCTCAGTTAGGAGAAGGTATCTGTCATCAAAGTTGTGAACCATTTGTTCATTTGCTCATAGTTTTTTGTACTGGCACCGACTGCTGCTCTAGGCTGGGTCATCCCGTTCTGTGTCGATGGGATCATTACGCCATTTGAGTACTGATATACCGCAGACAGCCACGTAGCCTTGGTACTTGTTACCGGCGTGAAGCAAGCCGAATTCAATACAGGAGAAACTTCTTCTGCAGCGTATTGACTGCCTTTTAAAGCGAAAACTATAGCGTTGGCACAAGTCTTCGCTTCCTGATTTCCTATGTGCCCTGCTTTAGGCATTCCGGATATACATGCATCCCCAATTACGTGGATTCCAGTCTTTAGCGTCGACTCATAGGTCGTTAAATTCACCGGTGCAAACTTGCCACCAGCGTTTAACAAACCTGTTTCAGATAACAAGCGGGGTGCTCTTTGAGGTGGAATTGGATTTAAGACAGCTGCATTAACACTCAAACCAGCACCAGCTTGTACATATGAAACTGTATGCGCACCAGGAATCAGATGAACATTAGAAATCGTACAACCAGGTCTATAGTCAACCTTGTAGCCATACGCACCATTGAAAGCGTTCTGGAAGTTTGTTGCCTGCGCTTGAATTTGACTATTTTCGTCAAGGACAATAACTTTGCTATTTGGCTTTTTTGTACGAAGCCAATCTGCAATCACACATGCGCGCTCATATGGTCCGGGAGGGCAGCGATAAGGCGCCAAAGGTATGGTGATGACAACGTTCTGATAGTCAGGCATGCTCACCAACTGAGACCTAAGAAGTGTAGTTTGTGCCCCCGCCTTCCATGCATGAGGGGCAATTGTTTCGTACTCTGCAAGACTCGACATGCCAGGCATAAGATCAAAATCAAGTCCAGGGGCAAGTACCAGACGTTCATAAGTTAGGACTTTATTTCCACTCGCATTTGAGTATGTAACGGTCTTATTTACAGGGTCAATTCCGATGACCGTACCTTGTATTTTGTTTACGCCATACTTGCTCACAAGGTTCGCGTGAGAAAAAGACAATGTATTGATAGAGCTACGCTTTCCAGTCAATACTTCATTGCTCATGATGTTTGATGTGTAGCTAGCATCTTTCTCTAACAATGCAACACTAATGCTTTTATTACTCCAGAGCCGAATGTACTTCGCCACAGCGGCACCAGACATGCCGCCGCCGACCACAACAACTTGGAAGTCTGCTGCTTGTGCGAGCTTTGGCAAGAGTAATCCGCTCGCACTAAGACCTATGCTAGAAGTTTTAGAAATAAATTCACGACGTTTCATGATGTTCTCCAGTTAGCGCAAGCTTGCAAAATAATTTGCGATCAAGTTCATTTGAGCATCGGTAAATCCCATTGCGTGGGCGGCCATGATGCCATTTGGATCCTCTGATCCGTTTGAAAACTTTTTGAGATCTTTATAGATTTCTGAACTGCTTTCGCCGACAAGTTTTTCAAATCCACCAGCCCCGTTTGTTCCGTGACACTGAAAGCAGTTGCTGGCTAAAAGTCTTCCGGCGGTGCTGCCAACTTTAGGTGCGTTATTTGTGACTATGGCTGTAACAGTGATGTACACCTTGGATTCAGATTTTTTATCTTTGAATTCAATCTTGGCAGTACCAGGAGAAGCTCCGTATATCCGATACGTGGATGCATCCACTTTGGTAACAGTTGCGTAACTTGGGTTTGAACTCTTTGCGGACAGTGAGCCATTAACGTTTGATACCGACACAAACTGGTATTGCCCTGCCACCACAGTCGTTGCGTTTGGAGTAACTGATACTGCAAATGAAGGCGATACAAATAGTGTTGAAATAAAACAAACGATCAATTTGATTGTGATTGAGGGCTTAGATAAGCTGGTATCGAAAATATTGTGCAAACTCATGGGAGCTCCTTTACATCTGTGATTTTGATGGTGCATCACAAAGATTAAGATTTCCTTAAGGCAGATGCGATTTACATGGCGAATGAGGACGCATGATTCGCTGCAAGATTGTTTGATTGGTGTTTGACATCGACTAGTACCGCTGTATCGCTACCCGCGACGACAAAATTGCTCGCAACTTCCTCGGTGCAGTTCGTCTCGTCGGGGCTGTGGCTTGGCTCAGTTGATGACGGGCCCTAATTCACCGCGCCTTTCGAGGTGCTTTTTTATGTTAATTTTGTCGCAGGGCAGTGACCATCGCATTACCCAGCGGCTCTAACTGTCACAGTTAGATGTGCGCCAACATATCTGGTTGCTGGCGCTTGGGTGGGGTCTGTAACGCTCAAAACGAAAGAAAGTTGACGATGGCGCAAGGGGCAACTATTGTTGTTACCCCACGCTTTTGGTTGATGCTAAGTGGACATCTTTACATTTGAGATCCATTTTTTATGCGTGCACTTTGACTTAAATCAATATTTTTTTTGCATCAAATAAATAAATTGACAGCTAGACGTACAAGACTAAGAGGATGCATTATGAAAAATCTAAGTTTCACAAAAAAGCTAGTAGCTAATGCTTTTTCGATTGGTGTCCTTTGTCTTGCTTGGATATTGCCCATGCAGCACAGTTTTGCTGTCCCTGCGTTTGCAAGGCAGACGGATCAGAGTTGTATTGCCTGTCATGCTGGAGGGCAATTTCCAGAATTAACGCCCTATGGTCGATTGTTTAAATTGACTGGTTATACGATTGGTGAAAGAACGACGCCTGTTTCTGTTATGGGTGTTGTCGGTGCTTCTAAGATGGCCAAGCCTGATAGTGTTAATTCATCATTAGTTAACTATCAACAGCCAGAGCTGTCAAGTCCAATTAACAAGTCACTAAGTTTTGAAACAGCTAGTTTATTTTTTGCAGGAAAAATTACAGACAACATCGGAGGCTTTGCGCAGATCACTTATGACAACTTCGCATCACCTGATTCTAGTGGTGCTAATACGGTTGGTCATAGCGGTGCTGACAATATGGACATTAGGTATGCAGATCAAATTGTTACACCATCGTCAAATCTGATTTATGGATTATCTCTAAACAATAATCCTTCAGTGAGTGATCCTTGGAATACATCTTGGGCGTGGATGAACTATGTTCCCTACACAGGAGGAAAAGGCTCCAATGCATACATTGATGCAACTACGCCATACCCTAACAACGGATTGCCTGGATTGGTTAGTGGTTTGAATGCTTATGCATTCTTGAATAAAACTTTTTATGGGGAGTTAGGGTTTTATAGAACAGCAAATAAATTTATGAGTTTCATGAATTCAGGACATGATGCTGCGCCTATAAAAGGAAGTAATCCATATTGGAGAGTGGCCTACAACAAAGAATGGGGCCCTCAGAACTTTATGATTGGTCTATCTGGAATGACTGGTCATCCTTATGACTCAAGCTTTGGTGCGACTTGGAGCGATGCCGCTAGCTATTACTCAGTGAAATCGAATGGGATGGATTTTCAATATCAATATCTATTAGATCCTCACACCATAACTATTCAGAGCGTATATCAGCATCAACTTACTTCTCCTTCGTCTCAGGATGTAATGCAGAATGGTAACTCCCCCTATGGGGCGAATATTTTTCGATTAAAAGGATCTTACGTATATATGGCCAAATACGGTGGAAGTCTCGCTCATTTCAATCAAACAGGAGATTTTTCAATGGCTACAACAGGCAACACGTATGAGGTTTTTTATATTCCCATGCAAAACATAAGAGTGGGTCTTCAGTTGACCAATTATTCGAAGTTGGCAAACATTGATAATCCGCGTGATGCAAATACGATTCGTTTATACGGTTGGTTTTCTTACTAACTACTGGGGAATATCATGCGAAACATTTCTTTATCCTTGGCTTTAACTGTCTCAATAATTGTTACAGCATGTTCATCTACAACAGAGCGTTCAAGAACCCTTGGGGATCCTAATGTTAGTGGGAAAACCATTGCACAACAAGTTTGTTCAACTTGTCACGGCGTTAATGGAAACTCAGTCTCACCGCAATATCCTAAGCTTGCAGGGCAAAGTGAAGAGTACATCATGGCGCAACTAAAGAGTTTCGAAAATCACTTGAGAACCGATAGGTTAGCAATTGAAATAATGTCTGGAATGAGTAGGGATATATCAGTTCAACAAGCAAAAGACATTGCTGAATATTTTTCAAGTCAAACTTTAATTAAGGATGTAAAGAAAACTTCAGTGAACACCTCAAAAGGTAAAGATATTTTTGAAAATGGAATTTTAGACCGTGGTATTACTGCATGTGTTACTTGTCATGGTCCTGAGGCTAAAGGACAATTTGCCTATCCTCGCTTGGCAGGACAACACAAAGAATATTTAGTTAAGCAATTGCATGTCTTCAAAGAAACACAAGGACGTCCCAATACTCCAATGGAGTTCGTTATCAAGAACTTAAGTGAAAAAGAAATCGACCAAGTTTCCACATACCTCTCGACACTTGATTGATTGAGTTTTAATCAACTCAAACACTAATCGTCGATTCATAACAGTAGCTTTAACCCCGACCATTTGGTCGAATTTGTTCCTTTGTGAAAGGTTCTTTTGGGGGAATAGTTTGAGGTACGACTGAAGGTGCTGAAACTTCGTAACGACTTTGTAATTTCTTTAACGAGTCTTTCCAAATATCAACGATGAATAGTTGCTCTTTAGAAGTTGCATTGACTCTGGTGAAGCTGACGATGCTTATGCCATCGAAGGTTTGAACCTCAACATCGCGAATTAGCCATTCTTGATGAGGTTCAGCTGACCTAATTTTGAGCAACTCTTGTCTGCCTAGACTTGGTTGTGATGGCCTATGAACACTAAATTCTTTAGATAAGAACTTGTTTAACGTATGAATCGTTTGATTTCGAAAGGCGTCTTCAACACTTAATTCAATTTCAAGATATTGATGTGCTTGATACGTTAGAGCTGAATCTGCTATCGCTGGAGACTTAATGCAAATCAGTTGACCAACAAAGATGAGGAAAATTGCAGAAATGTATTTTGAAAATATTTCTAAGCGACAGCTCATCTTTGTATGTCTCTAGCTTTTGCTGTTATTGAACAGGGCCTGTTGCATTGATGAAGCACTTAGAGTCTTTGACGCCAAGCTGTCTTTGCAAGAGATAGTTTCTGGTCTGGCCGCCGCTAGTGGGTAAGGTCACATTCCAATAAGCACCGCTGCTGAGCTTGGTTTTGCTACCAAATGTCCACGCACACATATCGGAGTTTTCTGATCCCACGCTGTTGTACCAAGCGTTAAGCAAGGGGTCGGTAACAGTTTCCACAAGTTCATGAGCAATGACAGAAATCATGGCATCAACAGCTGCATTTCCATTGGGAGATGTACTTTGCACAGCGCATGCTGACAAACTCTTATTTGGGTTGCCTATGAAACCATACTTAATCAAGTTTGATCCTGTTGAGCCATAGGTATGCCAGCCGCAGTATTTGGTAAGAAAGCCAGAGCTTTCAGCAATGTCAGAAGATGACAACACAAGGTAGATGGCGTTAGCGTCACCCGAACCTGCGTAAGCCTTCACAAGAGAAAAAACACTCGCGTCTGTTAAGGTCTTGCCACCGTAAGTGGTCGCCGCAGCTTGTGTGAACTCATTAATCACAGGTGATGACGCTTGTGTGACGAATGTGCCACCAGTCTGTGTGAATAAACCCAAGTTTGATGCGTAGCCAGTTGTAATGCCGGAGTAGTTGTAGTTTGAGTTTTGAACAGACAAGCCGTAGATGGCATCGCGGATGATTTGTTGTCCCGCAGGCGTGTCAGTTTTATTTGTTTGGTTCCAGTTGCCGTACCAAATGACAACTATCTTGGAAACGCCATTCATGATGGAGCCGCCGTGGTAGCTGATTGGATTTGATGAGGCTGCGGTAGAGCCTGCGACGGGCGCTTTAGAAACTAAGACAGGGCTTTGGCTAAAAGGGCTTTGAGAGTAAATCTCGGGAGCAAGTCTGTGCTCAATCTTTTTACTGGTATTGCCGTGAGCGTCGTGCACTGGTAGTTTCAGTGCAATATCTTCAGGAGGTGCTGCAAAAGTAAGCACGCCACAAGTTGCTAGGTTTGCTAAAAATAGTTTTTGGAAATTACGATGTGACGTTTTCATTTGTCAGACTCCTAGAGAAATTGGACCGAGTTGACGAATTGTTCCATACAAGGCTTTTGTTTACAACTGCATGTATTGGTCCAATACATTCTGGACTGTGGATGTAACTTGAGCAGGAATTCTATGGGGGCAACCGGGAGGTTAGTCAGTGAAGCCGTCTTCTTTGGATTGGGCTTGGTGGATAAGTGAGGCAGTT
>Ga0213920_1000421_pt1 | contig 34740 bp, 36 predicted proteins | sample McNCre1117MG_FD_161054 | JGI IMG/M metagenome (GOLD analysis project Ga0213920, IMG submission 161054) | Freshwater microbial communities from McNutts Creek, Athens, Georgia, United States - 11-17 MG | ecosystem: Environmental > Aquatic > Freshwater > Creek | place: USA: Georgia | collected...
CCGCCTTGATGTGGGCGCTGTTGCTGGCGTTTTGCCAAATGAGCTGGATGTTGGCGCAAAGCCTCACCCTGCGCGTCGGGTCCGCTTGGCAGCAAGCGGCGGTGCGTGTGTTGCCGCCCGCTACCGCCGCCATTACTGCACTCACAGCTGCACTAGTGGGCATGTCTGCGGGGTGGAGCGGCCCCACCTTGGTGCTGTCCGCGCTACTGGGCTATGCCGTGGGCGCGGCGTGGTTAGTGCCTACGTTGCTTACCCGCCATGCGATGGCCGACAGCCACTCATCAACAGCCACGGCAACCACTCAGCAATCTGACCCACGCAGTGCCACTCTGCGCATGGCACACACATTGGTCGATGCGCTGTTAGCCACGGCCATCATCGTGGTGTGGCAACGCTTGTATGGAGCAGAAGAAACAGGCTGGATGAGCGCCCTGCTGCGCGTGCTGGGTTTCTTGCCTGCGGTGGTCCACATGGCGTGGGCGCAAGTGGCGCTGGCACATGGCAACTCAAATACAAGCTCTTGGCGATTGGGCTTGATCGGATTCACTTGCGTTATTGTGTTGGGTTTGTGTTGCGCCTTGGTACTCTGCCAAGGGTGGCTAGATCCACGCTGGGACGGCGTATGGCCCTACATCGCACCACTCGTGCTGTGGCAAGGCTCGGCATGTTTGTCTGCAGCGTTTAACCATCGGCCATTTCAAACCAACTTAGCTGAAACATACTCTTGGGCTTGCATAACACTCTCGTGCCTGCAAGCCTTAATCTTATTCGCGCCCACATTTTTGCAAATTAACATTAATCCAGGAATACATATAGGCGGGCTTGCGTTATTCAGTAGCCTTGGATTGCTGGGGATAGCGAAATGGCAATCTAGCCTACGCTAGTTGCTAGTGCATTTATAAATATCATAAAGCTCCCCATGCTCAATTCTCTTATATTTCAAAGCAAACGCTTTCTGAAGATCGTCAGAGAAGAGGTATTTCCCGTCATAAGGATTCAAAATACTAAATGGAATACCTTCCTTCGGAATTAACAGAACACGCGAGCACTCATTAAGCGTATTGACTAATGGCTTATCCGATCCTCCAGCGAATGAGATATCTATAAAAGCAGTGACATCAATCTGTTCACTCCCCTTACCTTCTAACAAGACACGGTTATAAGTCAACGCATAAGGTAAAGCATCATAATTACTCACGCCCATCAAAACATGTCCATACCTTTCGTTAGAACGCACAACCTCTTCCCTTGCCCTTAAAAAGAGTGAAGACTGTTTTTCTAGCTGTATTTCTCTTTGGATTTTTCTAGGCAATGGGCCTATAACCAAATAAAGAGCAAGAAACATAAAAGACACCAATAGCCAACATTTGACTCGATATTGGATAACGTTATTCATTTCAAAATAGCAGGCCCCCACAAGTACAAATGGCAGCAAGTGATGAGAACCAGATCCGTTTTTTCCGCCAATTACGGCAACAACCTGTACACATAAAAATATGCACCCAAGCAAAATCACATTTTTAGCTGTTGAAAACTGCCCCAAGCTCCAAGCGGCAATTCCGATTGGAAAAAACAAAATCAGACCAAACATGACATTTGTTATCACCAGCTCTGGCAATAAACCATGATAAGAAGCCAGTCGAATGTAGTTGATAAAGTTAATAATGGATACGGAACTGGGCGCAAAACACAACCCTAAGCTTAATGCACAACCCAACGCCATTAAGGCGAAGTTTTTTGCTTGATCTTCTAACAAGAAGGAATTTTTAATCTGCAGCAAACAGAAAAATGGGAGAACATAAAGCATGCCATGCAACTTTAATGAACTGGAAGCTCCCGCCAGTACGCCCAAAAGAAAAATTCGCCAACAAGACTGATTTTTGATAACAATCCAGGCCAATAACCCAATCAATAAAAATATAGGCTCAGCCCTATTCCAATAAGTAAAATCAAAAAATGTTAATAAAACTAAAAAATATCCTAACGCTATTGGATTCTTGACTAGCGTGAATACACAAAAACACAAAAACAAAAAAGAGAAGATTCCTGGAATTTTTGAGTTAACGAGTGCATCGAACGGTAGTGATTGAACGATAGCTTGAATTTCAGCTAACAATGGTCCATAAAGCAATCCATGCAACGTATAAGCGTTGAGTGATGGATATAGATCCATTCCTGAACGCAACTTCAAACCCAAAACAGCGACTGAAGCCTCCACATGATCTAAATAACTGGGCCATGACAAATAGTGTAAAGCAATGAATAGTGAGACTAGGTACAAGAGTTGTGTACCCCTAGCTAGATAAACAGCCCACCCGTCAAGTCTTTCGGCATTGCACCTATTGGAAAGCAAATAACCAAGCAAAAAACTGACACCTACGCCGTGCATTAAAAACGACTTCAAAAATACTTGCACATAGTAGATCATCAGCAATGCTTTCTTTTAGTAAAACTCTTCCCCCCCATTGCCAATCCACGTGTTTTTTTGCATGACGCTTTGAATGGCACAGTTGCGCTAAGAGCGCTTACTTTTGCAGCAAGGATAGCGCATTCGCGTCTTTGGCAGCCAACAAGGGCGGGCCATTCAACAGATGCAAAGGCCAGTCAATCTTCACGCTGGGGTCACTCCACAACAAGCTGCGTTCATGCTCGGGGCTATAGTAGTCGGTGGTTTTGTACAAAAACTCAGCACTCTCGCTGGTGACCAAAAAGCCGTGAGCCAAGCCCTCGGGTATCCATAGTTGCTTTTTATTCTCTGCCGACAACTCCACGCCAAACCATTTGCCAAAAGTTGTGGAACCTTTCCGAATATCCACCGCCACATCAAACACGGCCCCTTGCGTGACGCGCACCAATTTGCCTTGCGGGTTTTGCACTTGGTAATGCAGGCCACGCAACACGCCTTTGGCGGACTTGCTGTGGTTATCTTGCACGAAGCTGCGTTGCACACCCGTGGCTTGCTCAAAATCACGTGCGTTAAAGCTCTCAAAAAAGAAACCTCGTGCATCACCAAACACCTTGGGTTCCAAAATCAACACGCCTTCAATCGGCGTAGAGGTCACTTGGTAGGGCATGGCTTATTTCAACAGGTTCAACAAGTATTGGCCATAACCGTTCTTGGCCAAGGGTGCGGCGATTTTTTGTAACGCTGCGGCATCAATCCATTTTTCGTGGAAGGCAATTTCTTCAGGGCAGGCCACCATCAGGCCTTGGCGTTTTTGCAATGTACCAATGAAGCTGGCCGCTTCTAACAAGCTGTCGTGCGTGCCCGTATCCAGCCACGCGTAGCCACGGCCCATGATCTCCACGTTCAGCTGGCCCAACTCTAAGTAACGCTTGTTGACATCGGTGATTTCCAACTCACCACGGTGCGAAGGCTTCACAGCAGCGGCAATGTCGCACACCTGTTCGTCGTAAAAGTACAGACCCGTCACGGCATAGTTACTCTTGGGGGCCTTGGGTTTTTCTTCGATGCTCAGGGCACGGAACTGCTTGTCAAACTCCACCACGCCATAGCGCTCGGGGTCGTGCACATGGTAGGCAAACACTGTGGCGCCACTGCTGCGGTTGTCGGCACTGTACAACTGCTTGACCAAGTCGTGGCCATAAAAAATGTTGTCGCCCAACACCAAGGCACTGGGATGATCGGCCACAAAATTCTTACCAATGATGAAAGCTTGCGCTAAACCATCAGGATTGGGTTGCACCGCGTATTCAATTTGAATACCCCATTGGCTACCGTCACCCAACAACTCTGTGAAACGCGGCGTGTCTTGCGGCGTAGAAATGATCAACACCTCACGAATGCCACTGAGCATCAAGGTGGTCAGCGGATAATAAATCATGGGCTTGTCATACACAGGCATGAGCTGTTTGCTCACCGCCTGCGTGACAGGATAAAGCCGCGTGCCCGAGCCACCGGCTAAGATGATGCCTTTGCGTTGTTTGGTCATGTGCTTGTTTTTGAGATAAGTTGATCAAGGATAGCGTCTACGCCCACTTGCCAAGCTGGCAGCGTCATGCCAAATGTGGTTTGCAATTTGTGCGTGTTCAAACGCGAGTTGAGCGGGCGTGGCGCGGGCACTGGGTATTCTGAGGTGGCGATGGGAGTGACTGACTCTGACGATGCTTTCAATTGAGCACCCCGCCGCCAAGCGCCAGCAATGACATGCTGCGCATAGCCGTGCCAAGACACTTCACCCGCCGCCGCCACGTGATAAATACCCCAACGTGCATCGTTGTCCGCAGCCTCTGACATCGCTTGCAACAGCTTTACTGTCACATCGGCCAGCAACTCGGTACTGGTGGGTGCGCCAACTTGGTCAGCCACCACGCGCAAGGCGTCGCGCTCGGCAGCTAGGCGCAACATGGTTTTTAAAAAATTGTCAGCATGCGCACCCACCACCCAACTGGTACGCAAAATTAAATGCTTGGGGCAAAGGTTTGCAATCGCCATCTCGCCAGCACGCTTGGTTTGGCCGTACACCGACAGTGGGTTGGTCGCATCGGTCTCTTGCCAAGGTTGCGTGCCAGAACCGTCAAACACATAGTCGGTGGAGTAATGCACCAGCGTGGCGTTCCAGGCACAGGCCAACTCCGCCAACACAGCGGGCGATGCAGAATTGACTGCCTGCGCCAGCTCAGTTTCGGTTTGCGCCTTATCCACGGCTGTGTAAGCAGCGGCATTGACGATCACTGTCGGTTGAAAGATTTGGGTGATGTGTCTCAACGCCTCACGCAATGCCACGGGGTAAGCCAAGTCAGCCTCAGCACGGCTGAACACTTTGACCTCGCCCAACTGCTGCAAAGCAGTTGCTAGTTGATGACCCAACTGGCCGTTGGCACCGAGCAACAGGATCTTGTGGGTCATGATGGGATCAAGCCCCGTACTGCTTACCCACCCATTGACGGTAAGCGCCGCTGGTCACGCCCTCCACCCAAGCTGGGTTCGCTAAATACCATTGCACGGTTTTGCGCATGCCGGTTTCAAAGGTTTCTTGAGGCTTCCAGCCCAGTTCGCGCTCGATCTTACGGGCGTCAATCGCGTAGCGGCGGTCATGACCAGGACGGTCTTTGACGTAGGTGATTTGCTCTGCGTAACGCTTGCCGTCAGCACGGGGTTGCAGCTCGTCTAACACCGCGCACAAGGTGTTGACCACCTCGAGATTGGGCTTTTCGTTCCAGCCACCAATGTTGTAAGTCTCACCTAGTTTGCCAGCTTCGAGCACGCGCGCAATCGCGCGGCAGTGATCTTGCACATACAACCAGTCACGCACTTGCTGGCCGTCGCCATAAATGGGCAACGGCTTGCCAGCCAAAGCGTTGAGCAGGACCAAGGGAATTAGCTTTTCAGGAAAGTGGTAAGGCCCGTAGTTGTTGCTGCAATTGGTGGTCAGCACGGGCAAGCCGTAGGTGTGGTGCCAAGCCCTCACCAAGTGATCGCTGGCGGCTTTGCTGGCCGAGTACGGGCTGTTGGGTTCGTAGTTTTTGGTCTCTGCAAACGCTGGATCTGAGGGTAAGAGCGTGCCATAGACCTCGTCGGTTGACACGTGCAAAAAGCGAAAACCTTGTTTTTCAACAGCTGGCAAATTTTGCCAATAGGCGCGCACGCTTTCCAACAAATTGAAGGTGCCCATCACATTGGTTTGAATGAAGGCACCCGGGCCATGGATGGAACGGTCTACATGGCTCTCCGCCGCAAAGTTCAAGACTGCGCGGGGCTTGTACTGTGCCAACAACTGGGGCACCAAGCTGTTGTCGCTAATATCGCCTTGCACAAACACATGACGCGGATCGTCTTTAAGGGACGCCAAATTGGCCAAATTGCCGGCGTAGGTGAGTTTGTCGAGGTTGATGACCTGCTCGTCGGAACTGCCAAGCCAGGTGTGAACAAAATTGCTACCGATGAAGCCGGCACAGCCGGTGACGAGAATGGTCATTACTTCTGCTCAAAAAAACTTAAAACACGATTCGTGATCGCTGGTATATCAAAGGCACGAACACAAGCATTATCACCTCGAGAACAAAAATAACCTGGGCGCGGAATCGGGCTATGGGTCAGACACCCGTAGCAATCCAAGTCGGGCTTTAAAGGCAGGAATCGCCCAACGCTTCGTAAAGGCATACGTGCTTCATGGTGCGCACAGGTATAAAAAATGCACATGGGCGCATTGGTAGTTGCGGCAATGTGCGATGGCCCAGAGTCTCCACCCAAGAACCCCTCGCTATTTGCGATAAGCAAACTCAACTGCTGTATGGAGTACTTACCTCGATGATCTTGAAAATCATCACTCAAAATCTCAGCGTAGTCGCGGTCCACGCCAACGTAAATAACTTTGAAACGCTTTTGCTGGGCGAGCCCACTCAATAAACCGCCCCACACCGCGGGAGCAATCTCTCGGTTCGGCCACTCGTGACGAAAATGATGGACAACCACATAAGGCCCTCCAATTTCTGCCACAACAGAATCGATCAATCGAATATCTTCTGGCGTTGGGTGCAGGTCTAGGCTTTTATCAAAGTCGCCCACCCCTAGTACCAACTTACCGTAAGCGTTGACCGGATGTGTATCTGGAGATCGCTCATATGCGTCATTGAGCTCAATGACAACATCGTAGGTATGAACACCATGCTTTAAAGCCTTAGGACTCACCACAGCACGTACAAAAGGATTGTTGTCAAACACAGCTTTCGCCTGCGTGGCAATATCAATCGCAATGTCACCGCCGTGTCTGGCGTGCAACGCCCTCACAACAGGCGTGAGCATGAGCACATCGCCCATCGCTCCATCACGAATGATCAAATATTTGGGCTTTTGTCGTGACTGAATTGCGGCCGTTGAAATCCATGCAGCATCCGCCTTAATTTCTTCATGAAATTTGCGAAAAATCGTAGGCGAAGGACGCCCCAATTTGATCTTTACCTTCCGTCGGTAATTAGGAATCAAGCATCGTGCCATCACCCATTGCATGAATATCTGGGCATTGTTGGTGCGATACAAACGCCACGATTCAGACAAAAGAGCAAAGGCCGTACGGGAACTCTTCTTCCACTCCTGAAAAATCGCTTTCATCAAGAGTGCATAAAAATAAAGAGTTTTCCCGAACCTCACCTAGTCGCACCTTGGTAAGCACGTGTCAGCATAACCGGTACCTGTTTTAATGAACACGTTACAAGCCACATGACTTAGATCGTATTTGGTCAAAGTACCCATTTAGCTTTCAACTTTCTTCACAATGATTTCGATTTGCGCCAACGCATCTTTTTGAGTTTGATCATACGGATAACCGTGTTTGATTAAGCTCTTCAGAAAGTCCTCCTTGAGCTGAGATCCAACAAATGGAATTCTTTTGATCATGCTGATCCAAGTTTTAAGAGGTTGTTTGATTCTTTTCGGCTTTAAACCCCTAGGGAACATCAAATCGCGGCTGTAGGCGTGTGATTGCTGCTGCACACTGATTACTTGAGCATCTGGCAACGTTTGACACAGTTTTTGCAGATCAAATGACACCGGCGACCAACTGTGATCGGAACCTAAGCGAAAAGTGGATTTGTGTTCGTTACTGAAAAAGCTTGGCCAAATACCTTGTTCGTACAAGTCTTCATCAGGCACCACAACAATCAAATACCCACCAGGCTTGACCAATTCCCACCATCCGGCCAAAGCTTGAAGCGGGTTATCCATATGCTCTAGGGAATGGCTGCTATGAACAGTATCGAAAGTGCCATTCGCAAAGTAGTTGGTGATGTGATTGGCATCGCCATCTTCTACGTCAAAGCTTTTCGCCCAAGTGCACACAAGATCCGTTCCGGCGCCAATATCCAGCACCTTCCCTTGTAAATATTGCAGCGCAAAGGATGGGTCGCGAATTAAGTTTGTTTTTGAAGCTTCACGCATCTAGATCTTTCATCAATACCAATTGAAATTTTCAGCCATTCGAACTGCATGCACCGTCATTCCAAACGACGCCAATTCATAAGCACGCGTCTCGCGCAGGAGTTTGCGCCGTGCATGGCGTGCAAGCTTGCGCGCCCACCACGATTGGTTCATGTACAGCTTCATCAGGTTGCGGTTACCTAGGCTGTCGCTCTGCTCTAAGTTCATTTCCAGCTTGAGCGCTTTTTGTGTGGTCATACCGTAGTGGTGCAGCCAAGCATCGCCAATCGTTCCTGTGCGAATGTTGTCTTCTAGAGCGCGCTGAAAAAATATAGCGTCTTCATAGCCCAGCAACTTGGGCACCGGCATGAAGTAGCCCATCTCTTGCCACACGCTGTCATCAATGGCCATACATACCGCATGGGGAGCACCATGTCGGGAATAGCCTTGCATTTTTTGAGCGGCCTCTGCAGTCCATGAATCAAAGTCGTAGTTCAGATCTCCCTCCACCATTGCTGGACTGGCAATTTGTAACTTATGTTGTCGAGCGCCTTCCAACAGTTTGCGCAGCCAACCTTTGGCGCAAATCACATCGTTGTTCATGACCACAGTCCATTTTGACTGGATCGCCAAGGCTCCTTGGTTCCATGCAGCGCCGCAACCTAGATTGCGCTCATTCAGCACCACAGCACCAAAACCTTGCTGCCCTAACCATTCACGGGTGCCGTCAGTCGAGCCGTTGTCCACCGCCACAATCCGCGAAAAATTAACCTCCTCACGGTCTAAGCTGGCAATGAACTGCTTGGTGTAATCAAGCTGGTTGTAGCAAGCAAAAGTGATGGTGTAGTTGCCAAAAGAATTCATATAGCCAATTATCCTCTACACATTAGCGGCAATTGAGAATTAGTTCGTTTTGCAAAACAACTATCTACGGGCCTGCAATGCCAGCAACTCACCAATTGCCGAGGATAGCCTTCTCTCAATCGATGTCTGGTAGTGTAAGCTAACATTCTCAAAGACTATTTGCGCCATATTCAAATCCATAATGCAACAAATTTATCGTATTTCTTTTTTATATGAACTTTCAATAAAATTGTCAAGATAAGTATCGCCATAGATACGGCAATACTTTTATGCCAATAAAGCCCATTAACTAATGGGGCTCTTACAATATTCACCAAGTGGAAGAATGGATTATTCAAATATAAATATTCTGACCCTTTCAAGTTTTCAATAGGCCATAATATTGGAGTCACATAATAAAGCAAATTAATCAAAGTAGAAATTATCTCCTTAGTATCTCTATATCTTAAAACAAGTATTGACACGAGATAGGATAAATTGTATAAAATAATTGTAAGAATAAAAAGCCCAATGCATGACATTCCAACTTCTATTAAATCTAAATTTGGCTTAGCAAAAAGTGCAATGATGATTAAAACAAGCAAAAGATGAAGAAGAACATACACTTCTCGCGCCAAATTTCTTGAAATTAATACATCTTTGTCAATATTTATATTTAGTAATACGCCCGCATTTTCATTAAAAAGCATAAATGAGGAGTTAATCACGCCTACAAGATAACTCCAAAGCAACAATCCTATTGAAAAATACCATATGAAATTCTCTATATTCTGATTAAAGACCTTCGTCCACACAAAAGATAGAAAGACAACAGTGATAAGGTAGCTAATAGATAACCAAATTGGCCCCAGTATGGATCGACGATATCTAATTTTTAAGTCTAGACGACCTAAATTCCAACCTCTTAAAATTGAATTAAACAGTTCCAATTTCATTATTTTTCAAAATATTATAAATTACCATAGTTATTTATACACCACTCGATACTTCTTCTCATTCCTATTTTTAAATCAACTCTAGGTTGATAACCCAATTCAATTTCGGCTAGTTTTGCAGTACATGCAATATTCTTATTCATTTCAGATAGAACATGAATTTTCTGATTATATAAGCCAATGCCTTGTAATGATTTATCAATAATCCAAGCAACATCCGATGCAATACTAGGTAAACGCAACCTTTTATGAGCACACATAATACCAAAATCAACTTCTAGCACAGACTCAATCGTGTCAATTATTTCATTCATGGAGTAAGGTCGCTCATCTGCTATCCAATAGACCTTACCATTTGCAATCGGTTTACTTGCAGCCAACAATAATCCTTGAGTCAAATTATCGATATAGGCCATTGAACGCAAATTTTTACCATCTCCGACTAATGGCCCCTTACCATCTCGTATCATTCGAAAGAATAAACTCTGCCGTTCAGGCTGAAAAGGCCCATAAAACCAAGGTGCCCGTATACGAACAGTCTCCAACATCCCCTCTTCTTGCACTCGGATAATACCTTGCTCCATTAACATCTTAGAGCGACCATAATGCATATAAGGGTTAAATGGTGACTCTTCATCAAATAAATGCCCAGCAACCGGATTACAACCTATTGGAGAATTTGAAGAAACAATCACGGCTCGCTTTAGATTACTGTTCTTAGCAGCATTCAATACATTCAAAGTTCCATTTAGATTTATTTCATAAAAATCTTTAATTGTACGTGGATGAATGATCCCTGCCGTATGAAATAAAATAGCCCCCTCAAAACCATTAACCAATCGCTCGCAGTCACTAGGCGAACGCACATCACCGCGAATAATTTCAATATTTTTAGAAATTCCCTGCAATGCAGTCACATCCTCGCCTGGCAAAACCAAAACTCGAATTTTATCGAAAGATTTATTCAAAGACTGATCTACCCCATCTAGACCATGCACGATTGAATGAACCAAACCTTTCCCCAACCAACCATTAGCTCCTGTAACAATAGCGGTTCGAATGTTTACACTATCTACAAATTGAGTCATACTTATTTATTGCCTCTTAAAAAATATTCCACATTACGTCGAGCAAGCGCCATAACTGTTCCTTGTGGATTAACCCCAAGCGCAGTAGGAATTATGCTACTGTCATTGACATAAATACCATCGTGATCGTGTAACGCACCATATGAGTTAACAACTGTATTTTTTCGATTTTCACCCATCGGACAACTTGAAAACAAATGAATAGTCATTAAATTCAGCTGATTCGCCTCTAATTCATGTCTAAGACCGACCATTTCATCCATGTTTTTGATCTGCCGTGAGTTTTGCACGGATGGGTAAATTTCCGTAGCACCTGCTGCGAACAGGCACTTCGCTAAATCAACCATGGCGTCCAAAATATCATTCAATTCAGAAGCAGTGAACCTGAATTTGACAAGTGGCGCTTTAAACAAAGGCAATGGATTTATCACGCCACAGCCACCAGTTGTCATTGCATAATATATCGCCATATTTGACCAGTGAGAATCCACAATTGCTTGACCGCCTTGCACATCCATCATTGCCAACGATAAATAGGGAGGTGAGCTAATTGAGCATCCCATACTATAACGGGGTGAAAACTCCTTTACTTGATGAACTGGCACCCCCATTCTAAAGTGATTTACTTGCTCTGGAAATTTAGCCACTATTTTGATAGACGGGTGCATATGAAACTTCTTGCCCGCCAATCGACTTAAGCCACTACGTTTTAACAGCACTGGGGTAGCTATAGCACCGGCACAAATAAATATTTTTTTCGCCAATAATTCAAATGGGATTGAATCTGTTCCATTTTTTTTCGAACCAGCTAGATGCCACTCGTCAGTATGAGGAGAAATTTTATTTACCTGAGTATCTGAGATCAGCTGCGCCCCATTCTTAAGAGCGCGAGGAATAAAAGTTTCTGTCATTGATTGCTTGATACCTGAACCATCACTTTCATACTTAAACCAGCGCGGTACTTCTATTGAATTCCAACCCAGCTTGTGCGCACCTTCGTGTAGCTTTAGAGAAGCCTTTGGTAGATTACCAGCAGGCACATAACTAATTGTTAAATCCTCTTCATTCTTATTAAATATCGGCACTAAATCTTCATATGATAGATCTTTAATTTGAAATTCATCTACCCATTTGGCAACCAGATTTTCTGGAGTCCTATGATACAAACCACTATTAACCTCACTACCACCACCAACCGAACTTCCTTCAATATATGAAACAGGAGGTTTTCCCATTGCGACTGTAATACCACCAAAACTATACTTTTGAGTCATTTCATCAATCGTGAACGGCTCACACGATGTTAGCGGCAAATGTGGACCCTTATCAATTAGGACTACTTTTTTACCCGCCTCTGACAGCAATGCAGCTGTAAGTGCCCCACCAGGCCCACTGCCAATGACTGCTATATCGGCTATTTCTTTTGTACAACTCATTGCATCCAATCTTTCTCTGACGCAACACTAAACAATGTGAGTGTTTGATAAAAGCGTACAAAATCGCGACATACTGCAATGCGTGAATTCTGCAATCGCGCCAAGACTCTTATACGCTCTTTAAGACTTAAACGATGAAATGGCATCAAATGGGTAATGAAAATATAAACCGCAAAAAAAATAGTTAGTATTCTCATTGCTAAACCAAGAAAATCGGGCATAGCTAAACACTGACATAAAACAAATCTATGCTCATTGACTATGTAGGGACGAGCAGCCAGCGTATGTACTAACGCAACAACCGTTGATTCATATAATAACACCTAGTCACTCCAATCGATTTTCGACCTATATAGATAATGAATTCATTAAAAACGCAACACTGCAACCAGTTAATAAACCAGCAACGATTTCTATCTTGCTATGCCCCATACGTTCGCGTAAATTTAATTCACCATCAGCCAACTTATTAATTGCTGCCGCATGCCGCCCTATCGCCATTCGAAGACTATTCGCATCCATAGTAACTATAAATACAAATGTTAATGAAACTCCAAACACAGCAGAGTCAAAACCTTCACGCAGACCAATCAAACAAGAGATGCTTGCAACAATCGCACTATGATTACTGGGCATTCCTCCATAACCAATTAAATCGATAGCAAGTCGCCTTTCACGCAAGCAATTGATTAGAAACTTTAAAACACCCGCGACAAACCAAGAAGTGAACGGGATTGCTATATAGATCCATGTTTTCATAGTATTGAACCATACAGCAACGACCAAGCCGAAAGTCCAAGCCAAATTCCAACTGTACCTTGTAGAACCTTATCTTTTAACAACGCATCTGTAGGCGATTCACCTGCGTCGAATGCCTCAACACAAAACCAATATCTATATAAACCAAACAACATTAGAGGAATAGTGAGGATCAATTCAGGTCTTACCAGTGCGATAAAAAGACTATAAAAAACAATTGTGCAGGTTGCTGACAACTCCGCATACCTGGTTAGTAATCCAACTGTATATTTACCTAATACATCTCTTGCACCATTGCCAGATTTAATTAATTCTTGTCGCCTCTTAATACTGGCTAAATACAACGCCAAGCATAATGTAACGATAAACATCCAGTGCGAAACCCCCGAACCAATAGCCACCCCCCCAGCATACACACGCAAAACAAAGCCTATCGCAATTACAAATACATCAAACACCGGTTGATGCTTCAGAAAAAATGAGTATGCATAATTGAGAATAATATAAGCGGCAATCACCATCATTACCTTAGGCACCCAAAAAAATGCCAACATCAATCCTAAATAGAGAAATGCCAGCAATAGTAGTGCGGCACTTACACTCACCTCACCCGTCGCCAACGGCCTTTTCTTTGACTTAATCGGGTGTTTTTTATCTTTTTCGATGTCTCGCAGATCATTGAGAACATATGTTGCAGAAGATGCTAAGCTAAACAGCATTGCCGCGACAAGTCCGTTTAATATTGCATCCGTTTGCAAAAATAGTTGAGAAAAAAGCAACGGAATCAGAACAAATCCATTCTTGACCCACTGCTCAGGCCTACAAAGCCGAATTATTGCGAACATACTACCCCTTCGCCAGTAAAAAAACGCCAGCTAGTATAAAAAAAATACCTAGCATTTGAGATATGCCAACCATCTCACCTAAATATAAATTAGAGGCAACAACCAAGAATAAAAATCCCCCTCCCGCTAGAACCGGGTATGCAGTAGAGACCGGCAAAATCTCTAAAGCTTTCGCAAATAAAAGCACATTAACACCATAGAAAATCAACCCCGCTATAAAAAAAGGATTAATTACCATATCTAAAAAATTTCCAGCTGGAACACTTGCTTTTTTCAGTAGCAAATTTCCAATTGTCGAATTAACTGCGGCCAATAATATTAATATCCAAGCTGTTGATGATGCCATTTTAAAAATCACAATACACGCTTAATCAGATTCAATACACCTTGCTTTACTGCAGATCGGTGGTGGCTTGCACCAGCTTGATTTAAGACTAGTTCTCGATTTTTCAAGTACCAATCATAACTCTCGATAAACATTTCTGTATTTGAATATCGAGGCTTCCAACCCAAATCTCTCTGCGCTTTAGTAATATCAAAATACATAGAACGCCCATACATCAAAGAATGATATGCCCCAAGCGGAGAAAGCCCTAGAGCACTCGTTAAACGCATCCCCAAAACAGCAGGGGTCATTGGCACGCTCTTAACCTTAGAGCCTGTTTTAGCATAATCACACAAATCTTCCAATACATTACGCATCGACCCAAATACAGCCGCCCCGCAATTAAAAATATCCGACCCACTTCGGTTACCCGCTAATATACAAGCCTCCGCCAAATCATCTGAATGCACAAATTGGTATATATTATTTCCATCACCTAAAACAGGGATGTTATAACCTTCGGCTATCCACTCAAACAATATTTGAAAAATACCTAATCGACCATGCCCCATAATGGTTCTCGGTCGAATAATACTTACATCCAAACCAAGTGACTGGTATTGATGACACATCAACTCACCTTTGTACTTCGCCAATCCGTATTCTTCGCCTGGTTTAGGCCTTGTAGCCTCTGTTACGGGATTTATGTCTGGGACACCAAATACTGCACTCGAAGATGTATAAATCAGTTTATTAACACCCGCCTCATGTGCTGCTTTTAAAATATTTTCTGTACCTAATTCATTTACCGACTTAAATAAGTCAACATCTTTTGCCAAGGGTACTTGCGCTACATTGTGATATACGACATCAACCCCATCAACCGCCGACTTGACAGCTTGTATATCACGAATATCTGCACAGATAAACTCAACACCATCAGGGCGATCATTTGCATCACTTATATCCAAACTAATACAACTTACACCCTGCTCTAAAAGTTTATTAATCAATAACGATCCAAAATACCCAGAACCTCCAGTTATCAATGCTTTTGTCATCTAAATCCTCTTCATTTTGAGCATATTCACTTTATACAGGTGAGCATAACACTCACACAACTCTATCGCTTGTATTGCTAAATCCCAGTATCGGGCCATTCCGTTCGCCACCATCAAGCTGCCGACACTTTCTCAGATGCACCGACAACCTGCTCCGTCGTCTTCCCAAAACGCCTTGTACGCTGCGCGTACCACTCCAGCGCCTTTGTGAGCTCTTTTGCGTTAAAATCAGGCCAAAGCGCATCCGTGAAATACAACTCAGCATAAGCAAGTTGCCATAGCAAAAAGTTGCTTATGCGCTGCTCGCCCCCTGTGCGAATGAGCAGGTCTGGGTCGGGCATGCCCGCCGTGCTGAGGTGCTGGGCCAACTGCTCTTGAGTGAAACTAGTGACAGAGGCACTCGGATTAGCAACTTGCCAGTTTTTAACGGCCTGCACCACATCCCACTGTCCACCGTAGTTGGCAGCCACTGTGAGCGTAATGCCTTGGTTGTGTTGCGTAGCTGTCTCGGCCGCGTGAATGCGGGTTTGCAACTCAGCAGAGAAGCCCGCCACATCGCCAACCACCTTGAGGCGTACGCCGGCTGCGGCCAATGCGCCCATTTCATTTTCTAGGTACTGCACAAACAAGCCCATCAGGGTAGACACCTCATCGGCTGGGCGTTTCCAGTTCTCGGTGCTAAAGGCAAACAAGGTGAGGTACCGAATGCCTAGCTGGGCACATTGCTCGACCAAGGCTCTTACACCAGCTGCCCCTTTGGCATGACCAAACGTGCGAGGCATGTGGCGCTTTTGCGCCCAACGACCATTGCCATCCATGATGATGGCAATGTGTTGAGGAACAGTTAAAGAGTTGTCGACAGGCACTAAATTGAGGCGAAATTTTGCAATTTGGGCACGCTACCGCCCTTTCGCTCATAAGCAAAGGTGTGATTATCTGTTAAATATTCATCAATTCTGTATGCAATTTGAGATTCATTAACCATTTACGAAAGAAAATATTTTTTCCATTCAATATTCATTAAACAACGCGCAAACTTTCTAACGTGATGCGAAGTTTTTGCGGCTGACCGAGCAAGTCAACCAACACAAAGGCACGGACCTCTCCGTCGTGGGCGACGTAATGGCCTTCAAGCCCCTGTAGCGGCCCATTGGCAATTTGCACGCTGTCGCCCGGGGCAAACATGCGCTCCAGCGTAGTTTGTGGCGCTTCTTGCAAGAAGGCCACAAACTCAGGCGGCACTTTGGCGGGCTGCGGCCCAAAGCTGACCAGCTTGCTCACGCCCAAGGTGGAGCGAATGGGGCCCCAGTTTTGGGTTTGGTCATCGAGCTGGATAAACAGGTACCGGCTGAACATGGGCTCGGTGATGGTCTGCACTTTTTGGTTGCGCAGCTTTTGCACTTGCATGGTGGGCAAAAAACAGTTGAAGCCTTGGTTTTGCAGGTTCTCAAGGGCTCGGGCTTCTTGGCGGGGCTTGGTGTGGACCACGTACCAAGCTTGGTGGATTGTCTCGGGTTTTTCGCTACTCATTGTTGAAGAAGTCTAACTAAACTTCGTTAGGTATTTGGCTGCACTGGGCGTTAAAGTGCAGTTTTATGTTTTGTTTGAAAGTGTGCTGCCATGTCTACCAAAAACCCTTTTGATCCTTCCGCAATGTCTGACAACGTGAAAGAACAAGCTCAGCAAATTTGGCTGGCTGGCTTGGGCGCGTTTGCCAAGGCGCAAGAAGACGGCACCAAGGCGTTTGAAAAGTTGGTGAGCGACGGCATCACAATGCAACGTAAGGTGCACACCACCGCCGAAGAAAAACTGGCCGAGGCCACACAAAAAGCCCAGCATGCGGCACACACCCTGAGCGAGCGCGCCACCGGCCAATGGGGCAAGCTGGAAGGTATTTTTGAAGAACGTGTAGCCAAAGCGCTGCACAGCTTGGGCTTGCCATCGGCCGCCGAAATGAAAGCGCTGCATGCGCGTGTAGCGGCGCTTGAGGCACAGCTGAGTGCAAAGCCTAAAGCGGCGGCAAAGCCAAAGACCATCGCCAAGCCTGTGACCAAAACTGTCGCCAAGAAAGCGTCAGCTAAAAAAGCGACCAAAAAATAATTGGGCTCTGCCGCAATTCGCTGACCATGGCAAAGAAAGCGCCACGACGTACCGCAGAGCGGATTTTGGAGGTCACGCTCGACCTCTTCAACCGCTTTGGTGAGCCCAATGTGTCGACCACATTGATCTCGTCTGAACTCAACATCAGCCCAGGCAATCTGTACTACCACTATCCTGCCAAGGAAGAGTTGGTCACGGCGCTGTTCAACCGCTATGAGGCTGCGTTGGATGAGCTGCTAGACGCTGCGCCCGGTGTGCATGACGTGGAAGACGCTTGGTTTTTCATGCACACGCTGTTTGAGCTGGTGTGGCAATACCGCTTTTTATACCGCGATTTGAACGACTTGCTCAGCAAGAACCGCAAGCTGGAAACCCACATCAAAGACGCGCTGCTGCACAAAACCACCGCGTTTCGCACGCTGCTTGACAGCCTAGAACACGATGGCGCATTGGCCATCACCGTGAGCGAACGCGAGGCTACCGCCACGCACATGGTGGTGATGCTGACGTGGTGGCTGAGCTACGAATACGTGCGCGACCCGCGCCACGCGCTAGAACCCGAGAGCGCACAAGCATCGTTGCTGCGCGGGGCAAAGAGCGTCTTGAGTTTGTTGCTGCCTTATGCAACGGCAGAACACAAAGAGCACTTGAACGCGCTTCTTTCGGCTTACTGAGCCCAAGTTTCTATTGCAAGAAATACGTGATGCGCGCAAAATATGCGCATATTAACTGCGCACATAAACATCATGCATGCAGAACGTCATTCGCAAGGCTCAAAACGAGCTGCAAACTTAACCTTATCCACCGAAGTTTTAGCTGATGCCAAAGAGCTAGGCATCAATATCTCAAAGGCCTGCGATCTGCATCTGCGCGAACTCGTACGCAAAGAAAAAGAAGCCCGATGGAAAGCAGAACACGCAGATTTTGTCCAAGCCTATAACCAAACCGTAGCCGAAGAATCCCTGCCACTTGATGCATGGAGAACCTTTTGATGGCGCGGTTTGATGTGTACCGCAATTCGGGCTCACTTGCCGCCTCTACACCGTACCTGCTTGATGTTCAATGCACTTTGCTTGACGGTTTAGATACACGCGTTGTGATTCCCTTACGGCGGCTTGATAAGTTTCCTGCCGTGAATTTAGCCAAAGATTTGACGCCCATTTTTGACGTTGAAGGGGTTTCGTGCATTCTTGAAACACCCAAGCTCGCAGCTATTCCGACGCGACTCTTAAAAACCTATGTCATGAGCCTGAGCGATCAGCAAAACTTGATCTCGAATGCGCTTGACCGACTATTTCACGGCTACTGACTCATTAATTAATTGGGTTCCGGCCCCAATAAGGGGGATTAACGAAGTGCAGCCTCTACTAATTTCACCCAATAGGTCGCACCCAAAGGGATGAGTGAATCGTTGAAGTCGTAGTTGGGGTTGTGCAGCGTGCATGGTCCCTCGCCATGCCCCATTTCTCGGTGTGTGCCATCGCCATTGCCGATGAAACAATATGCCCCAGGTTTGGCTTGCAGCATGTACGAAAAGTCTTCTGCGCCCATAGTCGGCTCTTGGGCCAATACGTTGTTAGCCCCCACGATATCGGCCATCACTTCACGCGCAAATTCGGTTTCAGCGGGGTGGTTGATGGTGGGCGGGTAGTTGCGTTCAAACTCGAACGTACATGTGGCACCAAAGGCTGCGCTCGTGTGCGCAGCGACGTCGCGCATGCGTTGCTCAATCATGTCGAGCACTTCCACACTGAAGGTGCGCACGGTGCCTTGTAGCTCGCAGTGATCGGGCACCACATTGGTGGCTTCGCCTGCGTTGATCATGGTGACCGAAATCACGCCTGCATCGACCGGCTTTTTGTTGCGGCTGACGATGGTTTGAAACGCTTGCACCATTTGGCAAGCAATCACCACAGGGTCAATGCCGTTGTGCGGTAGAGCGGCATGACAACCTTTGCCGTGAATGGTGATTTTGAATTCGTTGCTCGATGCCATCACTGGGCCAGCACTCAACGCGAACTGCCCTTCTTTGAGGCCAGGCCAGTTGTGCATGCCGTAGACGGCTTGCATGGGGAACTTGTCAAACAAGCCATCGCGCATCATCTCGCGTGCGCCGCCGCCACCTTCTTCAGCGGGTTGGAAGATGAAGTAAACCGTGCCGTCAAAGTCACGATGCTTGGACAAATACTGCGCAGCCGCCAAGAGCATGGCCACATGGCCGTCGTGGCCGCAGGCGTGCATCTTGCCCGCGTGCTGGCTGGCGTGAGCGAATTGGTTGAACTCTTGCATCGGCAAAGCATCCATGTCGGCGCGCAGGCCAATCGCACGGTCACTCGTGCCGCACTTCAAGATACCCACCACGCCTGTTTTACCCATGCCGCGATGGATGGGAATACCCCACTCAGTCAGCTTTTGCACCACCAAATCGGCCGTGCGAACTTCTTCGAAGCACAGCTCGGGGTGGGCATGAATGTCTCGGCGAATGGCCGCAATGCTAGGGGCTTGCGTGACAAGAGAATCGATGATTTTCATATCAAGCTGCCAATGCAAAAGGTTGAATTTTGGGGCGTTTGATCTTGCTTGCCATATGCAAATCGTATTGCAACTGCATGCCAGCCCACATTTCTGGACTTGTCCCTAGCGCAATACTTAGGCGATAAGCCATATCGGCAGAAATGCCGGAACTCCCCGAGATCACACGCGATAGCGTGACTCGGTTAACACCAAGCTTGGCTGCAGCATCCGTCACCGTGACGGCGCCAAGGTATTCACGAAGAACTTCGCCAGGATGGGGCGGGTTGTGCATTCTGGTCATACGAACCTCAGTGGTAATCCAAATAATCTACAAGCACGGCATCTTGACCTTCGAACGTGAACACCATGCGCCAATTGCCGTTCACCGTGAGCGCCCAATGCCCTTTTAAGTCACCCTTGAGAGGATGAAGCGCCCATGCAGGCGCAGACAAATCCTCGGGGCGAATGGCCTGATCAAGCGCTGCCAGCTGAAGGCGCAACCGCACAGCATGCGAGGCTTGAATCCCCGACTTACTGCCTGTCTCAAAGAAACACTGCAAGCCTTTATGCCGAAAGCTTTTAATCATGCGGAAATTGTAGCCTGTAGCGCATCGCGCTACAAGCTGGTTTTACCCTAGGCTGCTAAAAGGCGCACCCACGCGATCTAAGCGCTGCTTGGCGATTTCCAACAACCCATCAAAGATGAGCGAGTCGACCAGCTCAAACTGCACCGACATGCTGGGCGCCATCTTCCAACCTGCGCCACCGGTCATGTAGCACGCAGGCTCTGCGCCGCAGTGTTGGCGCACGTGCTGCACCATGCGCTCGACCGCGCCCGCGATGGCGTAGGTGCCACCACTGGTGAGAGCGTCGCTGGTGTTGGTGGGAAATTTACACACCTCGCCCGTGGGCACACGCAGGCCCGCAGTGCCTGATTCGAGGGCTCGCAGCATGATGCCGTGACCGGGCAAGATGAGGCCACCTAAGAATTTGCCATTGGCATCAATCGCTTCCACCGTCACGGCCGTGCCGACCATGACGACCACCATCGGCTTCGTTGCCGCGCCATTGACTTGTTGCAACATGCGCGCATGTGCGCCGATCATGGCCACCCATCGGTCTGCGCCTAAGCGCGTGGGGTGGTCGTAGCCATTAGTCATGCCCGCTTCAGCAGCGGATGACACAGCCCAATGGGGCGTGATATCCCACAACTCCATTTGCTCTTCGACGCGGCGGCGAATGGCCTCACCCGCCACGATGCAGCCCAACATATGCGTGGGCTCGGGCAAGTCGCGCCAGTCTTCGTCGGCCAAGCGGTCGATGTTTTCTAAAAACACCGCACCACTGCCCAGCAACGTGGCGCCGGGTGCAGGGCTGTCGTACAAGCCCCACTTGAGGCGTGTATTGCCCACATCGAGTGCAAGAAATGTCATACGGCGTGCAATCAGTTTTGACGCCAAGGCAGGCCACGCATACGCCAACCGCCTTGCGTCCCGCGATGGCCGTCTGCATTGGCATCGCCCTCGAAGCCTTCAAGGATGTTGTACGCCTCTAGGCCCAACTCTGTGGCGCGTTTGGCAGCGGCGATGGAGCGCACGCCACTGCGGCACAGCAGCACTACTTTTTTGCCATGAGCTGCCGCTTTGACATCGGCATCAAACGCGGGATTCATCGCCATGCCTGGCCACTGTTTCCAAGGCACAGCCACCGCACCGGGAACAAAACCAACCCAAGCCAGCTCGGCCTCGCTGCGCACATCCACCATCACCGCCTCACCCGACTGCATCCAAGCATTGGCTATTTCTGGGGTGATGTCCCCCGCATAGCCATCGGCGGGGTGAACTTGGGAAGATGAATGAGCAGACATGAAATGGGACCAAAAACAACCGCCGAAAAGCGGCCAAAAAAGCGCAAAGGGCGCGAAAACGTAGGCAGTATAGAGACTGAACCCACGTTTTGCGCCCCTTGCAGAGGAAACCCCTAGAGTCTAGGCTTAGTGACCTCCGCCCAAATACGCGGCTTTTACCGCTGGGTCGTTCTTGAGTTTGCTGGCTTCGCCGTGCACCGAGATGCGGCCGTTTTCCATCACGTAGCCGTAGTCGGCCACGTTCAGTGCGGCAGCTGCGAACTGCTCCACCAGCAACATGGTCACGCCTTGGCGCTTGAGGTTTTCAATGATTTTGAAAACCTCCTCCACCAAAATCGGTGCCAAGCCCATCGAGGGCTCGTCGAGCAACACCACTTCGGGGTTGAGCATCACCGCACGGGCCATGGCCAGCATTTGTTGCTCGCCGCCCGACAAGGTACCGGCCAGTTGGTTGCGGCGCTCTTTGAGGCGGGGGAACAAATCCATCGCGCGGTCCAAGTCGCCGGGCACATCCCCTTTGGGGCGGCTGCCTGTTAAGCGAGGGAAGGCACCCAAGGTGAGGTTGTCGGTCACCGTCATGGTGGCAAACACGCGGCGGCCTTCGGGGGAATGCGCCAAGCCGCGTTTGGCAATGGCAAACGATTCCATGCCATCAATGCGCTCGCCGTTGAGCGTGATCTCACCCGCGGTGGGTGCAATCATGCCGCTGACGGCGCGCATGGTGGTGGTTTTGCCAGCGCCGTTAGAGCCAATCAAGGTGACCACTTTGCCTTTGGGCACTTCAAGCGAAATGCCGTGCAGCACGTGGACTTTGCCGTAACCGGCTTCGAGGTTTTTAATCGTCAACATCTCTAATTCTCCGTGTGCACTTAAGCCGCTGTACCGCCGAGGTAGGCTTCAATCACCTTCTCGTTGGCCTGAACTTCTGCGGGCAAACCTTCGGCAATCTTTTGACCGAAGTCGAGGACCGAGACCGTGTCGCACACCCCCATCACCACGTCCATGTGATGTTCGATCAAGATCACGGTGATGCCGTGGTCGCGGATCTTGCGGATGATTTGAATCAGCTCTTTGATGTCGGGTGCGGTCAAACCGGCAGCGGGCTCGTCCAACAGCAAGAGCTGCGGGTCGAGCGCCAAGGCACGGGCGATTTCGAGCAAGCGTTGCTTGCCGTAAGGCAAGTTACGCGCTTGCTCGTCAGCCAACTCAGACAGGCCCACAAAGTTGAGCAAGCCCATGGCGCGTTCGTTGGCTGCGGTGTCTTCGCCGACATAGCGTGAGGAGTTGAACGCCACATCCGCAAAGTTGCTGTGGAAGGTGTGGTGCAAACCGACCAGCACGTTTTGCAAGGCGGTCATCTCGCCAAACAACTGCACGTTTTGGAACGTGCGCGCAATGCCAGACAACGCGATATCTGACGACGTGCGGCCGACCACCGATGTGCCTTCAAAATCAATGCTGCCCGCGGTCGGCACATAGATGCCGGTGAGCACGTTCATCATCGTGCTCTTGCCAGAGCCGTTGGGACCAATCAAGCCGTGGATGGTGCCGCGCTTGATGCGCAGGTCCACTTGGTTGATCGCCTTCAAGCCACCGAACTGCATGAGCACTTGCTTGGCCACCAACAGGTCTTCGCCGCCATGCTTGGCCGCGCGAATGATGGGGTCACCGCTCGAGGTGGCGTGGTCCACATGCTTGACCGAGGCGTGCTTGCGGTGAGCCCACAAGCTCCGCACAAAGCCCACGATGCCGTCTTGGAGGTAATACACCACGAACAAGATCATCAAACCGAAGATGGACAAACGCCAATCGGTGATGCTGTCGAGCCAGAAGGCAAATGCCGCCAATGCAGCAGTACCCACCACGGGCACGGCCATGGTCTGGGGCGTGGTGATTTTGCGAGTCACGCCGATGACGGCGCCGATCAACATCGCCACAGCCAACACGCTGGCGACCATGCGGAACATTTCCAAGTCATCCAGCAACTTAGGCAACAACACGATGATGGTGGCACCCAACATCGAGCCAATGCGCGTTTTGCGACCGCCCATGATGACGGCCAACAAGAACATCACGGTGAGTTCGTTGTTATAAGTGTTGGGCGAAATGTATTGCTCTGAGTAGGCATACAAGCAACCGGCCAAGCCAGCAAAGCCGGCGCTGATGACGAAGGCATACACCTTGTACTTGTAGACCGACACGCCCATACAGTCAGACGCCACGGGGCTGCCGCGCAAGGCTTCAAAGGCACGGCCCAGTTGTGAGCGCAACACGCGGTGCACCACCAGCAACGACAAAGCCAGCAAGGCGGTGACCACCCAGTAAAACGATTGCTCATCAAACTTGTAGCCAGCCACGGTGGGCTTGGGAATCTTGATGCCCATGGGGCCTTCGGTGAGGAAGGTCATTTCGTTGATCAAGATTTGGATGATGGTGCCAAAAGCCATGGTCACCATCGCCAAGTAAGGACCAGACACGCGCAGCGCAGGCAGTGCCAACAACGCGCCGAACACGGCGGTCACGGCGATGCTGGCGGGCACGATGACCCAAAACGGCGCGCCGAGTTTCATGAAGAGCACACCTGCCGTGTAGGCACCAATGCCAAACAAACCAGCGTGGCCCAAAGACACTTGACCGGTGTAGCCCACCACGATGTCCAAACCAAACAACAAGATCGCGTAGATCATGATGGTTTCGACCAAGTGGATGTAATACGGGTTGTGCGTGAACACAGGCACGAGGGCCAGCAGCACAAAACCCACGATGGATGCGAGTAGATATTTGCGATTCATGTTTAGACCTTCTTGATCGCAGATTTACCAAACAGTCCAGCAGGCTTGACTGCCAAGACCAAGAGCAACAAGACCAAGCCCGGCACATCTTTGTAGCCAGTGGAAATGTAAAAACCTGTCGTTGTTTCGGCCACACCCAAAATGATGCCGCCCACGATGATGCCCATACCGCTGGTCAAGCCACCAATGATGGCCACCGCAAACGCCTTGAGGCCCAACACCGCGCCCATCGTCGCGCCCGTCAAAGTGAGCGGCGCAATCAACACACCCGCAAATGACGCGGTGAGTGACGACAAGGCATACGAAAACGTGATGACCAAGCCGGTGTTGATGCCCATCAACTTCGCCGCATCGCGGTCGTTGAACGTGGCCACCACGGCTTTGCCGTAAATCGTTTTGCGGTTGAAAAACTCCACCGCCAACATCATCACCAAAGCACCAGCGATCACCAGCAACTCCATGGGCAACACGTTCGCGCCCAACACCTTCATCGGCATTTCGGGCAAGGGAGATGGGAATTTCAAATCGTCGCGACCCCAGACGTTTTCGGCGACGTTTTTAAAGATGATGCCCAAGGCGATGGTGGACATGATCCAACCAAACTCGCTCTTGATTTTGATGGCAGGGCGCACACCAATGCGTTCTACCAAAGCACCTTGCAGCAGGCCAAAGGCGCCCACCACAGGAATGGCCAACCAGTAATTGACGCCCAAGCCGTCCACCAAGGTGAGACCAACCAAAGCACCCAACATCAAGGCTTCGCCTTGACCAAAGTTCAAAGTATCAGACGTTGCAAAGGTGAGCTGATAACCAAACGCGATGACCGCGTAAATCATGCCCAACGCAATGCCGCTGTAAATCAGTTGCAACAGAATTTCCATAAATGCGCTCTATTTCTTGTGGATTGCTCAATACAGAAAAAAGCACCGTACTTGGTTGCTCACGCAAAAAGTACGGTGCTGATATGGCTAAAAATTACTTCTTAGCTGGCTGCTTGGCAGCCTTGGTACGAATGTCCGAACCTTTCTTGCGGTCTTCTTCGTAGGCGTACACCACACGGCTGCCCTTGACTTCACCGAACACAGGGATGTTGGCGGTGATGGCGTCATGGTCGTCGTGTGTGAAGGGCTTGTCATAAGTCGTCACCACACCTTCCACTTTGGTTTGCAGGTTTTCCAAAGCTTCACGCACCTTTGGACCTTCGGTGGTGCCCGCTTGCTTGATGGCGGCAGCCAACAAGTACACCGAGTCGTAGCCTTGTGCAGCAGACACAGGTGAGTCGATACGGCCATTCTTGGGCTTGAAGGTCTTCAAGTAGCTGTCGATGAAGGCTTTGCGCTTCATGGTGTTGGGCTCTTGAATGAAGGTTTGAGGCATGCGCGCACCTTCACCGCCAGGGCCTGCGTTGTCAATGAAGTTGGCCATCGACAAAGTCCAGCTGCCGACCATGGGGACTTTCCAGCCAAGCTTGGTCATGCCGTTGGCAATTTGCGCCAACTCTGGGCCAATCGCGTACGTAAGGATGACTTCAGCGCCGGCTTCTTTGGCCTTGAGCAACTGAGCGGTCATGTCCACATCTTTCACGTTGAACTTTTCAACCGCCACGGCTTTCACGCCTTTGGCAGCCAATGCTTTTTCCAAGTCTTCACGGCCGAGTTGGCCGTAGTTGGTGGAGTCCGCCAGAATCGCGACCTTCTTGAACCCGCGACGTGTGATGGCTTCTTCTACGATCATGGGCGCTTGAATGCTGTCGTGCGCAGCGTTGCGGAAGATGTAGTTGTCGGGGTGCTCAGGCGCTTTGAACTGCTGCGTCACGATGGAGCCCGTGGCCACGTTGTTGAACACAGGAATCTTGGCTTCTTGGTAGAAACGTTGTGAAGCCAACGCCACGCCTGTGTTGATGAAGCCCAAGGTGGCCACCACTTGCTCTTTGTTGATCAGCTCTTGGGCGATTTGCACGCCACGTTCGTTTTTGGCTTCGTCGTCACGCTCGACGAGTTGTAGCTGCTTGCCCAGCACGCCGCCAGCCTTGTTGATCTCGGCAGTGGCCAAGCGCACGCCATCGCGCATGCTCACGCCCATGGACGATGAGCCGCCGGTGTAGGGGCCCGTCACGCCCACTTTGATGGTGTCAGCGGCATTGGCTAGGCCAGCAGCAAACATCAACGAAGCAATGGCAGTCAATTTCAAAGTACGAATCATGGTGTCTCCTCAAACGGGGTTGATTTTTGAAAAATGCAAGCGCGACTCTAAACGTCTTAGACAGTTTGCGCAGCCCCCAAACGTACGTAAAACTACGATTTAGTCACAACGGGGACGAGTGGAAACCCTAGGATTGATGCGGTTTGCAAAGGTTTTTGCGCAAAATTCACAAAGCACCGGTATGATTGACGTTTACGTAAACGTAAACTCCAATTTCCGCTTTCACTCCCGTTTTTTCGGAGACCTCTGATGTCTGACCTTTCTGCCGAATTCCAAGCCCTTGCCAACTACAAGCCCACGCAAAAAGTGCGCTTCGTCACCGCTGCGTCTTTGTTTGACGGACACGATGCTGCCATCAACATCATGCGTCGCATCTTGCAAGGCATGGGCGCCGAGGTGATCCACTTGGGCCACAACCGCTCAGTGGATGAAGTCGTGACAGCCGCCTTGCAAGAAGACGTGCAAGGCATTGCCATCAGCTCCTACCAAGGCGGCCACGTGGAGTACTTCAAGTACATGGTCGATTTGCTGCGCCAGCGCGGTGGCGAACACATCCAAGTGTTTGGCGGCGGCGGCGGCGTGATCGTGCCCCCAGAAATCAAAGAACTGCAAGCCTACGGCGTGAGCCGCATTTACAGCCCCGAAGACGGCCAGAAGATGGGCCTGCAAGGCATGATTGGCGAAATGATCATGCGCTGCGACAAAGACTTGTCGGGCTACGCCCCCAAGGCCGTGAAAGAGATTCAAGGCCATGACGAAATGGCATGGCGTCGTTTGGCGCAACTCATCACTTCGCTGGAGAACGAAAAGGCCGACGCCAAGATGGTCGAGGCCGTGCGCAAAGAAGCTGCCAAGCACAAAGTGCCTGTGCTCGGCATCACCGGCACGGGCGGTGCGGGCAAGTCGTCGCTCACCGACGAGTTGGTGCGCCGCATCCGTTTAGACCAAGGCGATGCGCTGCGCATTGCCGTGATTTCCATCGACCCATCACGCCGCAAGAGCGGCGGTGCTTTGCTGGGCGACCGCATTCGCATGAACGCCATCGGCCCATGGAGCAGCGGTTCACGCGTGTTCATGCGCTCGTTGGCAACCCGTGATTTCGGCAGTGAAATCAGCGCGGCTCTGCCCGATGTGTTGGCCGCCACCAAGTGCGCAGGCTTCGACCTCATCATTGTGGAAACCTCCGGCATTGGCCAAGGTGACGCCGCCATCGTGCCGCACGTCGATGTGCCCATGTATGTGATGACGCCCGAATTTGGCGCAGCCAGCCAGCTCGAAAAAATCGACATGCTCGACTTTGCCGAGTTCATCGCCATCAACAAGTTTGACCGCAAAGGCGCAAGCGACGCGCTGCGCGATGTAGCCAAACAAGTGCAACGCAACAAAGAAGCGTGGCACACGCCCACCGAACAAATGCCCGTGTTTGGCACCATGGCTGCGCGCTTCAACGACGACGGCGTGACCGCGCTGTACCAAGCCCTCAAAGGTCGTTTGACTGAACTGGGTTTGACCTTGAAGGAAGGTCGCTTGCCTTTGGTGAACGTGCGCCACAGCAGCAACCAAACCCCCGTGGTGCCTGCGGCACGCACGCGCTACTTGGCCGAAATCACCGACACCGTGCGCGGCTACAAAAAGCGCGCGCGCAGCCAAGCCAAACTGGCCCGCGAGATTCAACAACTGCGCGAAGCAGCCCGCATGTTGTCCGAAGGCAAGCCAGACCGAGCCAAAGCCTCTGAAGCCGCCATCGACTTGGCTGTAAAACGCGAAGAAACCTTGGGCAACGCAGAGCGCAAGCTCTTGGCCCAATGGCCCGACATGCAAGCCGCCTACGCCGGCGACGAATACGTGGTGAAGATTCGCGACAAAGAGATTCGCACCGCGCTCACCACCAAGTCGCTCAGCGGCACGACCATCCGCAAAGTGGCCTTGCCGCAGTACGAAGACCACGGCGAAATTTTGAAGTGGCTCATGCTCGACAACGTGCCCGGCAGCTACCCCTACACCGCTGGCACCTTTGCATTCAAGCGCGAGGGCGAAGACCCCACCCGCATGTTTGCAGGCGAAGGCGACCCCTTCCGCACCAACCGTCGCTTCAAGCTGGTGAGCGAGGGCATGGATGCCAAGCGCTTGTCCACCGCGTTCGACTCGGTCACGCTCTACGGCAATGACCCCAACCCACGCCCCGACATCTACGGCAAAGTGGGCAACTCCGGCGTGAACGTGGCCACGCTCGACGACATGAAGGTGTTGTACGACGGCTTTGACTTGTGCAACCCCACCACCAGCGTGTCGATGACCATCAACGGCCCCGCGCCATCCATCTTGGCGATGTTCATGAACACGGCCATCGATCAAAACATCGACAAGTTCAAAAAGGACAACGGCCGCGACCCGACCGAAACCGAGACGGCCAAGATCAAAGAGTGGGTCATGCAAAACGTGCGCGGCACGGTGCAAGCCGACATCTTGAAAGAAGACCAAGGCCAGAACACCTGCTTGTTCAGCACCGAGTTTTCATTGAAGGTGATGGGCGACATCGCGCAGTACTTTGTGCACAACCAAGTGCGCAACTTCTACAGCGTGTCCATCAGCGGTTATCACATCGCCGAAGCGGGTGCGAACCCGATTTCGCAATTGGCGTTCACACTGTCTAACGGTTTCACGTTTGTGGAAGCCTACTTGGCACGCGGCATGCACATTGACGACTTCGCGCCCAACCTGAGCTTCTTCTTCAGCAACGGCATGGACCCCGAGTACACCGTGATGGGCCGCGTGGCGCGCCGCATTTGGGCAGTGGCCATGAAAGAGAAATACGGCGCCAACGAGCGCTCACAAAAACTCAAGTACCACATCCAAACCTCAGGCCGCTCGTTGCACGCGCAAGAGATTCAGTTCAACGACATCCGCACCACGCTGCAAGCGCTGATTGCGATTTACGACAACTGCAACAGCTTGCACACCAACGCGTTTGACGAAGCCATCACCACGCCCACCGAAGACTCGGTGCGTCGCGCCATGGCGATTCAGCTCATCATCAACCGCGAATGGGGCTTGGCCAAAAACGAAAACCCCAACCAAGGCGCATTCATCATCGAAGAACTCACCGAGTTGGTGGAAGAAGCCGTGTTGGCCGAGTTCGAGCGCATTGCCGAGCGTGGCGGCGTGCTGGGTGCGATGGAAACCGGCTACCAACGCGGCAAGATTCAAGACGAATCGATGACCTACGAAATGCTCAAGCACACGGGCGAGCTGCCCATCATCGGCGTCAACACCTTCCGCAACCCGCATGGCGAGCAAGTGATGGACAAGCTCGAACTGGCCCGCTCGACCGAAGAGGAAAAGCAAAGCCAGCTCAACCGCTTGAACGACTTCCACACACGCCACAAGGCAGAAGCCGAGGTGCAACTCAAGCGCTTGCAACAAGCCGTGATCGACAACGGCAACGTGTTTGAGGTGTTGATGGACGCGGTGCGTGTGTGTTCACTCGGCCAAATCACCAATGCGTTGTTTGAGGTGGGTGGGCAATATCGCCGCAACATGTAATCGGTAATATCGGGGGATGAGCATTCGTCCCCCCTTCACCGCCCCCACCCGTCACACCGATGCCGACAGCGCCCTTGCCCAAGTGCAAGCGCTGTACCAAACCAGCCTCGACCACTTGCGCCAAGCCATGCGCGAGTTTGTGTCGGGCACGAACTTTGACCAACGCGTGCGGGCGTTTTATCCGTTTGTGCGCATCCACACCAAGCACGGCGCGTTGAAGGCTGGCAGCGATGCCGCGCATCTGAGCTATGGCTTTGTGGCCGAGCCCGGCCGCTACGAAACCACCCTCACCCACCCCGATTTGTTTGCCGCGTATTACCGCGAGCAGTTTGACTTGCTGCTGCAAAACCACGGCGGCACGTTGGAGGTGGGCGTGAGCCACCAACCCATCCCCGTGCATTTTTCGTTCGCCGAGAACGACCACATCGAAGGCGAGATGAGTGAGGAGCGCCGCCAGCTCATGCGCGAGGTGTTTGACCTGCCGGATCTCAAGGCCATGGACGACGGCATTGCCAACGGCACGTTTGAACCCAAAGCCGGCGAGCCTCAGCCCTTGTCGCTCTTCACCGCTGCGCGCATGGACTATTCGCTGCAACGCCTGCGCCACTACAGCGGTACCAGCCCTGAGCATTTTCAGAACTACGTGCTGTTCACCAACTACCAGTTCTACATCGACGAATTTGTGCGCTTAGGTCACGAGGCCATGCAAGACCCCAACAGCGAATACCTCGCGTTTGTGGAGCCAGGCAACGTGGTCACACGTCGCGTGGGCCTGCCGGCAGAAGCCAACGATGCATTAGGAAAAGTCCCACCTCGCCTGCCGCAAATGCCTGGCTACCACTTGGTGCGTGCCAATCACACGGGCATCACGATGGTGAACATTGGCGTGGGCCCCGCCAACGCCAAAAACATCACCGACCACATTGCCGTGCTGCGTCCGCATGCGTGGCTCATGCTCGGCCACTGTGCAGGCTTGCGCAATACCCAACAGCTCGGCGACTACGTGCTGGCCCACGGCTATGTGCGCGAAGACCATGTGCTGGACGAAGAGCTGCCGCTGTGGGTGCCCATCCCCGCGTTGGCCGAAATTCAAGTGGCGCTAGAGCAAGCCGTGAAAGACGTGACGCAATGCCAAGGCGCAGAGCTCAAACGCATCCTGCGCACAGGCACCGTGGCCAGCACCGACAACCGCAACTGGGAACTGTTGCCCGACAACACGCCACAACGCCGCTTCAGCCAAAGCCGCGCCGTGGCGCTCGACATGGAAAGCGCCACGATTGCCGCCAACGGTTTCAGGTTCCGTGTGCCCTACGGCACGTTGCTGTGTGTGAGCGACAAACCCTTGCACGGCGAAATCAAACTGCCGGGCATGGCCAACCACTTCTACCGCGAGCGTGTGGACCAACACCTGCGCATCGGCATGCGCGCCATCGAGCTGCTACGCCAGCAAGGGCCAGCACAACTGCACAGCCGAAAGCTGCGTAGCTTTGCGGAAGTGGCCTTCCAATAAACCACGGGCGTCCACGCCCATCGCCCAAAAAGAAACCGCCTCAACAGAGGCGGTTTTCACGTGCGCATGGGAATGGGTTTATGCGTGAACTGCATCACCCATCTTCTCGCCCAAGCGCACACCTTGCGCGGCTTGCCAACCGGGGTTGAGCGCAATGGTGCTCTTAGGCCACAACAGCACCACCGTAGAGCCCAACAAGAAGCGACCCATTTCGTCGCCTTGCTTGAGGCTCAGATCTTGGTCGTCGTACGTCCACTCGCGCACCTGGCCTGGACGCGGTGGGTTGACCACGCCATGCCACGGTGTGGCCATGCTGCCCACGATGGTGGCGCCCACGAGCACCAACACGTATTGCTGAGGTTTCTCTCCTGTTACCGCAGGCATGTCAAACACACACACCACACGCTCGTTGCGCGCAAACAAGCCGGGCACACCACGTGCGGTGGCGGGGTTGACCGAGAACAAATCACCGGGCACATGAATCATGCGGCGCAAGCGGCCTGCACTGGGCATGTGGATGCGGTGGTAGTCCTTGGGGCTGAGGTAAATCGTGGCGAACTCGCCATCTTGGAATTGCGCAGCCAGCGTGGCATCGCCACCCACCAGCGCTTGCGTGCTGTAGCTGTGGCCTTTGGCCTGAAACACTTGATCGCCGTCGATGTGGCCCAACTGGCTGATCGCACCGTCGACGGGGCACACAAATGCAGCATCGGCCAAGGGGCGTGCGCCGGGTTTTAAAGCGCGGGTGAAGAAGTCGTTGAAGCACGCGTACTGCGTGATGTCGGGCTGAGCCGCTTCGTCCATGTTGACTTGGTATTTGCCCACAAACCATTTGATCAGGGCATGCGTCCATTTGCCGCATTTCGCACGCGCCACAGCGCCTGCAAACTGTGTGAGCAACTGCTTGGGCATCACATATTGGGAGAGAACAAATAAGGTGTCAGACACGTCGTAGCCCTGAAGTAAGTTGCAAAGATTTTAGGCGGGCAAAATGCACCTATGAGCACCGCACTTTTTGAATGTCAAAACCTCCTCAAACGCTACGGTGACAACACCGTGGTGAACGATGTGTCTTTCAGCATCGCCCCCGGCGAATGCTTGGGGGTCATTGGCCCCAACGGCGCAGGCAAAACCACCACGCTGCGCATGTGCCTCGGGCTTGCACAACCCGACGGCGGCCGCATCAACGCGTTTGGCTTGTCCATGCCCGATGACGCGCTGGCCATCAAAGCACGCCTTGGCGTGGTGAGCCAGTTCGACACACTCGACCCCGACTTCACCTGCGCCGAAAACCTGCTGGTGTTTGGCCGCTACTTCGGGATGAAGAAGGCCGACATTCAAGCGCGCATTCCACAGCTGTTGGAATTTGCGGCGCTCTCTCACAAAGCCAACGCCAAGCCCGGCGAGTTGTCGGGCGGTATGAAGCGACGCTTGAGCTTGGCACGTGCCCTCATCAACAACCCCGACTTGCTTTTGCTTGATGAGCCCACCACCGGACTGGACCCACAAGCCCGTCACCTCATGTGGGAGCGGTTGCAGCAACTCCTGCAACAAGGCAAATCCATCTTGCTGACGACGCACTTCATGGACGAGGCCGAGCGTTTGTGCAACCGCCTGTTGGTGCTCGACCATGGCCGAAAAATTGCCGAAGGCACACCGCGCGATTTGATTGCGCAACACCTCGAACCCGATGTGGTGGAGGTCTACAGCAACGGCGCGTTGGCACTGGTAGATAGCCCCATCGCCGCCTTGGCGCAGCGCGTGGAGACCAGCGGTGAGACCGTGTTTTTCTACACCCAAGATGCCGCGCCACTGCTGCAAGCACTCAACGCCCATACGGGCCTGCGCACTCTGCACCGCCCCGCAAATTTAGAAGACTTGTTTTTGAAAATGACCGGACGTCAGATCCGCGAGGAGGGTTGATCATGTTCCGTTTCTGGCCTGTCTTCTTACGCAACCTCTTGGTGTGGCGCAAGCTCGCCATTCCCAGCCTCGTGGCCAACATTGCCGAACCCTTGATGTGGCTCGTCGCCTTTGGCTACGGCTTAGGCGCGCTCGTAGGCGATGTGAAATTGGGTGACGAGCAAGTGCCCTACATCTTGTTCTTGGCCAGCGGCTCCATCTGCATGAGCGCCATGAACGCCGCCACGTTTGAAGCGCTGTACTCCGCCTTCTCGCGCATGCATGTGCAAAAAACATGGGACGGCATCTTGAACGCGCCCATGCGCTTGGACGATGTGCTCTTGGCCGAAATGCTGTGGGCCGCGTTCAAATCGCTCTTCACCATCACCGCCATCTTGGGTGTCATGTTTGCGCTGGGCATCACCCAAAGTTGGAAGCTCTTGGCCGCGTGGCCCATCCTCTTGTGCGTGGGCATCACCTTCAGCTGCATCGCGCTCATCTTCAATGCGCTGGCCAAAGGCTACGACTTCTTCACTTACTACTTCACGCTCTTCCTCACCCCCATGATGTTCTTGAGCGGCGTGTTCTTCCCACGCGATCAGCTCCCCGGCATCGTGCGCGACATCTCGGCGTGGCTACCGCTCACCCAAGCCATCGCTTTGGTACGCCCGCTATTCATGAACCAATGGCCCACAGATGCGGCGCTGCATTTGGGCGTATTGGCAGCCTACGCATTGCTAGGGTGGAAGATTGCACTGCATCTGACAAAGAAGCGGTTTAAAGCCTAAAACAACGCGATGGCACCGCAAAAGGCACGAGCGAAGCAAAGTGCCGAATCAAATCCTCGCAGGTGATTGGGCTTGGGGCAACTTCCTCATGCTGGAGTACCAGAAATCGTCAGCTGCCCCAAGCCCATTCGCCGGAGCGAAAGAAATTGATGCACGTCAGCCAACCGCAACCCTTCCCCCGCTAACATCTTTTCTTTTGACTTAAACGTAAACAAGGATTTCCCAATGAGCATTCAAACCGTAGGCATCATCGGCGCTGGCACCATGGGCAATGGCATTGCACAAGCATGTGCAGTGTCTGGCGTGAACGTGGTGATGGTCGACATCTCTGAC
>Ga0213920_1000422_pt1 | contig 34665 bp, 27 predicted proteins | sample McNCre1117MG_FD_161054 | JGI IMG/M metagenome (GOLD analysis project Ga0213920, IMG submission 161054) | Freshwater microbial communities from McNutts Creek, Athens, Georgia, United States - 11-17 MG | ecosystem: Environmental > Aquatic > Freshwater > Creek | place: USA: Georgia | collected...
CAAGCATCGGTGTATTTTCCTCAGAGCGAGGCGAAATACATCCAAATCTTTTGGGTGACCCGCGAAGCGTCCTACGCTGATGCGGTACGTCCTGTGTGCCTTAGCACACGCTCGGTTAAGCGTAGCGCAAGACACTTCGACGGGTCAAATGTTTTTAGTTGTCTTCGCTTCCAGCGGCCGAGTCACTTGCGTAAGACTCGATCGAGGTGAAGCTAAGGTCGGTGTGGCTGAACGCGTTGTCGTAGTCGAAGTCATCGTTGGCAGCAGGGTTTGCCCACATGCGGTTCGGGTACTTCTCGTTCTTTGCCTCTTCGGTGGCCTCAACCTTGATGTTGCGGTACTTGGAAAGACCAGTACCGGCTGGGATGAGCTTACCGATGATGACGTTCTCCTTGAGACCGACGAGCTTGTCGCTCTTGCGGTCCAGGGCTGCCTGAGTAAGTACTCGGGTGGTCTCCTGGAACGAAGCGGCAGACAGCCACGACTGAGCGGCCAGCGAGGCACGGGTCATACCCATGACTTCCTGGCGTGCAGACGCAGGCTTGAGGCCCTTGGCAACTGCCTCGCGGTTCATCTTGGTGAACTTGACGCGGTCAACAATCTCACCTGGCAGCATTTCGGTGTCGCCAGACTCGATAACGGTTACCTTGCCGAGCATCTGGCGGACGATTACCTCCAGGTGCTTGTCGTGCAGCGGTACACCCTGCGAACCGTAGATCGCCTGTACACCACGGATGATCTCGGCTGCGGCCTCGCGGGCACCCTTGATCATCAGAACCTCGTGCGGGATTGGGGTACCGTCAACGATCTGGTCGCCGGCCTCCACGATCTCGCCCTTCTCAACCAGCAGGTCATCCAGGCTTGCAACCGAGGTAATCGGTGCAAACGGTGACAGCTTCTTGAAGGTCTTGCTGGTGGTACGGCTGAACGAGTAGCTCTCGGCCAGCTTCACGGCTTCCTTCTCCGCCTGCTCGCCGTTTGGACGAACGTAGACATCGAACTTGCTGCTAGAACCGGTGCCGGTGACCTCAACGATGTCAACGGTGCCGCCCCAGAAGGCCATAACGCCAACCTTGCCGGCCTGACGCCAACCAACACGTGCCTCAAGGAGGTCGGTAACACCGTTCAGACCCTGGGTGATGTCGTACGAGATCAGACGCTCAACACGAACCTTCTGACCACCGATGGACTTCAGAATGGTCTGCTTCTTTGCATTCGAAGCGGCACCACCGGTGTGGAAGGTACGCATGGTCAGCTGGGTTCCTGGCTCACCGATCGACTGGGCGGCGATGATACCGATTGCCTCACCGAGCTCGACGGCGTCGCCGGTTGCCAGCGAGTCACCGTAGCAGGCGACACAGATGCCCTCGTCGGACTCACAGGTGAGAACCGAGCGAACGGTTACCGACTCAATGCCGGCAGCCTTCATGGCGTCAACCAGCTTCTGGTCAACCTTCTGGCCGGCCTTGCCGATAACCTGCTTGCCAGCGACTACGTCGTTGAGCAGGTTACGGTGCAGGATCGACAGCTCTACCTGGTCGTCGTCAAGCAGGTCCTTCTCGAGGCCGCGGCTGGTGCCGCAGTCCTCAACGCGGATGATGACGTCCTGAGCCACGTCTACTAGACGACGGGTCAGGTAACCGGCGGCAGCGGTCTTCATCGCGGTGTCGGCGTTACCCTTACGGGCACCGGTTGCGTTGATGAAGTACTCGTTGGCGGTAAGGCCAAGCAGGTAGTTACCCTTTACAGGCATCGGAGCGAAGTCACCGGACGAGGTGGTTACTGGACCACGCATACCGATGATCGAACGGATCTGCAGCCAGTTTCCACGTGCACCCGAGGTGACCATCTTGTAGATGGTGTTGTCAGGCTTGATGGACTCGCGCAGAGTCTTCTCGATGGCGTTGGTCTGCTCGAACCAGAGCTGACCCAGCTTGTCGCGACGCTCGAGGTCCGAAATCAGACCATCCTCGTACGCGGTCTGGATCTTGGTGTGCTCTGCCTCAGAGGCCGCGATGGCCTTGGCGCGAGCAGTCTCGAACTGGCCGTCGTCGAAGGTTGCGTCCGAAACCGACATCGAAACACCGGAGCGGGTAGCCCACTTGAATCCGGCGTCCTTGATGCGGTCTAGCGACTGAGCAACCTCAACGCGAGAGTAGTTCTCAACCATCTCGGTGATGATGCGAGTGATCTGTTTCTTGCCAACCTGCTCCTCTGCCCAAACGAAGCCCTCAGGGAGGGTGTCACGGAACAGAACGCGGCCAAGCGTGGTGTCGTGTTGCAGCTCGCCGTCGACTCGGATGCTGATGCGCGCACGCAGGTCAAGCATTCCGCGGTCGAAGGCCATCTGAGCCTCTGCAACGCTTCCGTAGGCGTGTCCCTCTCCGTTTGCGCCCTCAACGAGGTCGGTCAGGTGGTAGAGACCAATGATCATGTCCTGCGAAGGAACAGCAACCGGGCGACCATCCGAAGGCTTGAGGATGTTGTTCGAAGCAAGCATCAGGATGCGAGCCTCAGCCTGGGCCTCAACAGACAGCGGTACGTGAACTGCCATCTGGTCACCGTCGAAGTCGGCGTTGAACGCAGCACAAACGAGCGGGTGCAGCTGGATTGCCTTACCCTCAACGAGCTGTGGCTCGAAGGCCTGGATACCCAGACGGTGCAGGGTTGGCGCACGGTTCAGCAGAACCGGACGCTCGCGGATAACTTCCTCGAGGACGTCCCAAACCTGTGGACGGCTGCGCTCAACCATGCGCTTTGCGCTCTTGATGTTCTGGGCGTAACCCTGGTCAACGAGGCGCTTCATGACGAATGGCTTGAAGAGCTCGAGGGCCATCAGCTTTGGAAGACCACACTGGTGCAGCTTGAGCTGAGGACCGACAACGATTACTGAACGACCCGAGTAGTCAACACGCTTACCCAGAAGGTTCTGACGGAAACGACCCTGCTTACCCTTCAGGAGGTCGCTCAGCGACTTGAGGGCACGGTTACCGGTTCCGGTTACGGCGCGGCCACGACGACCGTTGTCGAACAGTGCGTCAACGGCCTCCTGCAGCATGCGCTTCTCGTTGTTGAGAATGGTCTGTGGAACAGCGCCAAGGTCAACGAATCGCTTCAGACGGTTGTTGCGGTTGATCACACGACGGTAAAGGTCGTTTAGGTCGGAGGTCGCGAAGCGGCCACCGTCCAGCTGAACCATCGGACGAATCTCTGGTGGCAGAACTGGAAGGACATCCAGAACCATCGAGTGCGGTGCGGTGGCGCTGTTGATGAACGACTGCACAACCTTGAGGCGCTTGATGGCCTGGGTCTGCTTTGCACCCTTGTTGGTGGCGATCTCCTCGCGGAGCTTGGCGGCCTCGCCCTCAAGGTCGAAGTCGATCAGCACGCGCTGAACGGCCTCTGCACCGATCGAGAGGTCGAAGTAGTCACCGTACTGGTAAGCGAATGCGTCGAACAGGTCATCGTTCTGGATCAGGTCCTCAACCTTCTTGGTGAGGAACATGTGCCAGGCGTTCTGCTCGCGGAACAGGCTCTCGCGACGCTCACGACGACCGAACTCACGAACGACCTTCTCGGTCTTCTTCTTGAACTCGCGCATCAGGCGGTCGATTTCCTTGCCGGTGGCTGCATCGCGTGCAACCGGGGCATCGCCATCGGCGGCCTCTGAGGCGGAAGCGGCGGTGCGCTTTCCACTCCAGTAACCCTCTGGGCTCTTCTCGTGAGCGGCAACCAGCTGCTCGAGGCTCTTGGTGAACTGAGCGTCAACCCAGATCGGAGGCTCCCACAGCTTGTCGGAGTTCTGGAGGACCAGACCGTGCGCGCCAAGAGCCTGGATCTCCTCGGCGGCCAGCTCGTTGAGCTGTGCGTCGCGGTCATCCAGGATGGTGCGAATGCGGTCCAGGTACTCCTCGCGGACCATTGCGTAGTCTGCTTCCTTGTCGTCCTGGTTTACGGCCATGACGCGGTAGGCGGCGAAGTAGATGATCTTCTCGAGGTCCTTTGGAGCCATGTTGAGCAGGTAGCCCAGACGGCTTGGAACACCCTTGAAGTACCAGATGTGGGTGACAGGAGCGGCAAGCTCAATGTGACCCATGCGCTCACGACGAACGCTCGACTTGGTTACCTCTACACCACAGCGCTCACAAACGATGCCCTTGAAGCGGACGCGCTTGTACTTGCCACAGGAGCACTCCCAGTCCTTGGTAGGGCCGAAGATCTTCTCGCAGAAGAGTCCGTCCTTCTCAGGCTTGAGGGTTCGGTAGTTGATGGTCTCTGGCTTCTTTACCTCGCCGTGGGACCAGGAGCGAATGTCGTCGGCGGTTGCTAGGCCAACACGGAGTGCGTCGAAGTTTTCAACTTCCATGATTTTTCCTTATTCCTAAATCTCTGCTGGTCCGGGCTTAGTTGAAGTCCGTGAATTCGTTGTCGACTGCGCTGTTTTCGTCGCGGGACAGGTTGATGCCCAGCTCCTCGGCAGTGCGGTCGCCCTCGTCGCGGTCTTCCTCGCGGAGAGTCACTACGTTGCCCTGTGCGTCGAGAACCTCAACGTTCAGTGCGAGCGACTGCATTTCCTTAGCGAGAACGCGGAACGACTCTGGGATACCTGGGGCCTGGATGTTCTCGCCCTTGACGATTGCCTCATAGGTCTTAACTCGACCAGTGATGTCGTCGGACTTGATGGTGAGAAGCTCCTGCAGGGTGTGAGCGGCACCGTAGGCCTGGAGGGCCCACACTTCCATCTCACCGAAGCGCTGACCACCGAACTGAGCCTTACCACCGAGCGGCTGCTGGGTGATCATGCTGTAAGGACCGGTCGAACGAGCGTGGATCTTGTCGTCAACCAGGTGGTGCAGCTTGAGAACGTACATGTAACCAACGGAGATGGCCTCTGGGAATGGCTCGCCGGAGCGACCATCGAACAGACGTGCCTTACCCTTCTCGGAAACCAGACGAACGCCATCGCGGTTTGGCAGGGTGCTTGCGAGCAAGCCCACAACCTCGTCCTTGCTTGCGCCATCGAAGATTGGGGTTGCAACCTTGGTGCCAGGGGCACCCTCGTGCATCTCCTTGACCAGGGCCTTTGCCCATGCAGCGGCGTCGTCAACCTTCCAACCCTGGCTGGCAATCCAACCGAGGTGGGTCTCGAGGACCTGACCGAAGTTCATACGACCAGGGATACCAAGCGGGTTCAGAACAACGTCAACCGGAGTTCCGTCCTCAAGGAACGGCATGTCCTCAACAGGGAGAATCTTGGAGATAACACCCTTGTTTCCGTGACGACCAGCAAGCTTGTCACCTTCGGTGATCTTGCGCTTCTGGGCGATGTGAACGACAACCTTCTTGTTGACGCCAGCACCCAGATCGTCGCCGTCCTCGGCCGAGAAGACCTTGACGCCAATTACGGTGCCCTGCTCGCCGTGCGGAACCTTGAGCGAGGTGTCGCGAACTTCGCGGCTCTTCTCGTTGAAGATTGCGCGGAGCAGGCGCTCTTCTGGCGAGAGCTCGGTCTCACCCTTTGGAGTGACCTTACCCACCAGGATGTCGCCAGGGCGAACCTCGGCACCGATGCGGATGATTCCGTTCTCATCGAGCTGAGCTAGGGCCTCCTGCGAGACGTTTGGAAGGTCTGCGGTGATCTCTTCGGCACCAAGCTTGGTGTCGCGCGAGTCAACCTCGTACTCCTCGATGTGGATGGAGGACAGGGTGTCTTCCTTAACCAGGTTCTGGCTCAGGATGATTGCGTCCTCGAAGTTGTGACCCTCCCATGGCATGAATGCCACGAGCAGGTTCTTACCGAGTGCGAGCTCGCCGTCCTCGGTTGCTGGACCATCTGCAAGCACGTCGCCGTCTTCAACACGCTGACCAACCGAAACGATTGCACGCTGGTTGATTGCGGTGCCCTGGTTGGAGCGCTCGAACTTGCGCAGGGTGTACTGGCGGTTGCCACCCTTGTCGAGTGCAACGGTGATCACGTCTGCATCTACGTCTGCAACCACACCGGCGCCAACGTTGACAACAACAGCACCGGAGTCGATAGCGGCCACGCGCTCCATACCGGTACCTACGAATGGGCTCGAGCTGCGCAGCAGTGGAACTGCCTGACGCTGCATGTTTGCACCCATCAGTGCACGCGACGAGTCGTCGTGCTCGAGGAACGGAATGAGCGAGGTGGAGACCGACGCCAGCTGGCGTGGCGAGATGTCAACATAGTCGACGTCCTCGGATGCGGCCTCGACAACGTCGCCGCGGAAGCGGGCGATAACGCGCTTGGCCGCGAAGGTCTTGTCAGAGTTGAGTGCCACGTCGGCACCGGCGATGGTCATGCCATCCTCGTGTGCTGCGTCGAGGTAATCGATGGTGTCGGTGACCTTGCCGTTTACTACCTTGCGGTACGGGGTCTCGATGAAGCCGAAGGTGTTGATTCGGGCGTATGCGGTTAGCGAACCGATCAGACCGATGTTTGGACCTTCTGGAGTCTCAACTGGACACATGCGGCCGTAGTGGGATGGGTGTACGTCACGTACCTCCATCTGTGCGCGCTCACGGGCGATACCGCCAGGGCCGAGGGCCGAGAGGCGACGCTTGTGTGCGAGGCCTGCCAGTGGGTTGTTCTGGTCCATGAACTGCGAAAGCTGGCTGGCACCGAAGAATTCCTTGATGGCCGACACAACTGGACGCAGGTTGATCAGGGTCTGAGGGGTGATGGCCTCGATGTCCTGGGTGGACATGCGCTCGCGAACCACGCGCTCCATACGGCTGAGGCCGATTCGGATCTGGTTCTGGATGAGCTCACCAACCGAACGGATGCGACGGTTCGAGAAGTCATCGATGTCGTCCGCGCTGATGGCAATCTTGCTCTTCTTGCCGTTCAGGTTCAGCTCGAACTCGATGCGAGCGTTGGATGACGACGCGCTGTTCTTGATCGAGAGGTCGAACATGAGCAGGTACTTGAGGGTAGCGATTACGTCCTCGGTGGTGAGGGTGGTCTTGTCTGCGCCAACCTCGATGCCCAGCTTGGTGTTGAGCTTGTGGCGACCAACGCGTGCCAGGTTGTAGCGCTTGGTGTCGAAGTAGGTGCTCTTGAGCCACTGCTCGGAAACCTCGGCACCAGCCTGCTCGCCGCGTACCTTGCGGTACAGCTCGCGCAGAGCGTCTTCCTTGGTGGTGATTGGGTTAGCGAAAACCTTCGACTTGTCGTAGGCGAGGGTGTTCTCGATCAGGTCGACGTCGAACTCCCAGCCGTAGGCGCTGCCTTCGACTGCGGTCTTGATGTCGGCAAATTCGGCGCGGATCTGCTCTTCGGTGAGACCAAGAGCCTTGAGGAAGATGGTTGCCGAGACCTTGGTCTTGCGGTCTACCTGCACCTGCAGGATTGGCTGGCCGAAGCGAGCAACCGGCTTGCGCTCGTCCTTTACCCACTCGGTGAGGAACTCAAGGTACGAACCGCGGCTAGGGATGATCTGAGCCTTGTTGTTGCGGACGTCGAGGTTACCGGTGGTGTTAGTGGAAACGGAGAAGTAGACACCAGGCGAACGGACCAGCTGCGATACAACCACGCGCTCGGTTCCGTTGATGATGAAGGTGCCCTTCTCGGTCATCACAGGGAAGTCACCCATGAAGACGGTCTGAGACTTGATCTCACCGGTCTGGATGTTGATGAACTCGGCCTTGATGTAAAGCGGGCGGGTGTAGCTCTTGCCCTTCTCCTTGCACTGCTCAGGAGTGAACATCGGGTCATCGAGCGAAGGCTCCATGAAGGTCAGTTCCATCTTGGAGTCCTGGGAGCTACCGGACGAGTCGGTGATTGGCGAGATCTCCTCGAAGATCTCCTCCAGACCGTTCTTCGCGTTAGGTCCTACCAGCTCTCGCCACGAGTCTGCACCGGTGAGCCATTCAAAGCTCTCGGTCTGAAGCTTCAGAAGGTCTGGAACCGCGATTGGCTCCTTAACCTTTGCAAACGATGGGCGCTGTGCGGTGCGGCCAGTCAATACAGTCTTTGCGTTTTTCGCAGCCAAAGAAAATCCCTCCAAGGGTGGGGTGACTCAGTGTGTGAGTGGATGGGAGATCGCTTCCGAAAACGTTGCCTATATATGCAACGCGCGCGCCGACCACCATATGAGGGCGCAATTAGGGAGCAAACCTCTAGCCTATAACGAAGTCTTTCGGTTTGTAAACAATATTCGCTGGATTAAACCTGAAACCGACTTTTTCTGCTATTAGCAGCTGGTGATCATCATGGTGACCTCGTCAACCCAGTGCTGGGCGTCTTCAACGCCAACAATGATGCGGCTGTAGAAGCCATCGCCGAGGTTAATTTGCACGGCCTGCTGGCCCGCGTGCCAGATCACGAATGCCTTGTTCTTACGGCGAAGGTAGGTGCCGGCCACCACCAGGAACGGGATGTAGGTTCCTGGGATGCGCCATCCCAGGTTTTTACGCCAAAGTCCATCAACGGCCTCTGCTCCCCTGATGTTAGAGAGCGGGATGCGCATGCCGCCGTTTAGGGCGATGACCATTTCGCCGATACCGAGGGTGAGAACTAGGTCGGTTTGCTGGAAATCGAGTTTGGCCATACCTAAGTATGCCTTTTTTGAGATACTTAACTTTAGTCAAGTAAATCTTTTAGGAACCTCCGTGAATCACGACTCTCCGCGCTACAAGTGGCTGGCTCTGAGCAACACCACACTCGGCATGCTCATGGCAACCGTCAATTCCTCGATCATCCTCATCTCGCTGCCTGCGATCTTCTCCGGCATCGGAGTTAACCCGCTGGCACCGGAGAACGTTGGGTTCCTGCTCTGGCTGATGATGGGCTACCAGCTGGTCACCGCGGTGCTCGTGGTCAGCCTCGGTCGCCTGGGCGACATCGTTGGGCGCGTGCGCATCTACAATCTGGGCTTTGCCGTCTTTGCGCTCGCCTCAATCGCTCTGGCACTAGACCCTTACACGCATGCTGCTGGAGCCGTCTGGCTTCTGGTTTGGCGCTTCGCCCAGGGCATTGGTGGCGCAATGCTGCTGGCAAACTCCAGCGCAATTCTCACCGATGCTTTCCCCGCTAATAAGCGCGGCTTCGCGATTGGAATCAACCAGGTGGCGGCCATCGCAGGTTCGTTCATCGGCCTGATAGTCGGTGGCGTTTTAGCGGTCTGGGATTGGCGAGCAGTCTTTTGGGTCTCTGTACCATTCGGCGCCATCGGCACTGTCTGGGCCTACCTAACACTCAAGGACTCGGGCAAGCGAGGCAAGGCCAAGATCGACTGGCTCGGTAACGCAAGCTTCGCGGTTGGGCTCACCTCGCTGTTGACGGGCATTGTTTACGGAATTCAGCCCTACGGCAAAGACTCCATGGGCTGGAGTGCGCCGCTGGTGCAGACTGGCATCATCGCTGGACTGGCCTTCCTGATGCTATTCCTCGTGATTGAGTCGCGCGTGAAGAACCCGATGTTTGACCTCAAGCTATTCAAGATTCGTGCCTTCAGCGCGGGAAGCTTTGCCAACCTCCTCTCCTCAACCGCCCGAGGTGGCATGCAGTTCATGTTGATCATTTGGCTGCAGGGCATTTGGCTTCCACTTCACGGATACAGCTACGAATCCACGCCGCTTTGGAGCGCCATCTACCTGCTGCCTCTCAGCATCGCCTTCCTGGTCGCCGGCCCTTTTTCCGGTTTTCTGTCGGACAGGCACGGCGCCCGCGCGCTATCCACTTCGGGAATGTTGGTGTTCGGCGCATCGTTTGTGGCACTCATGCTGCTGCCGGTTGACTTCAACTACTGGGCCTTTGCTTCGCTCATCTTTCTCAACGGCCTGGGCGGCGGAATGTTCTCCGCTCCAAACCAAACCGCCATCATGAACTCGGTCCCGGCAGATCAGCGCGGAGGCGCGGCAGGCATCCAGGCTGCGCTGATGAACTCCGGCATGGTGTTGAGCATGGGACTCTTCTTCAGCATGATGATCGTGGGCCTAGCCAACAACCTGCCGACCAGTGTCTTTGGCGCGCTCACGGCAAATGGTGTGAACCCCATCGAGGCAAAGGCCATCGGCGCTCTGCCGCCAGCCGCAATCCTGTTCTCCTCATTCTTGGGCTTCAACCCCATGGGTGCTCTCCTCGGTTCGCCACAGCTTTCGCACCTCACACAGGGGCAATGGGCAACCCTAACGAGCAAAGAATTCTTCCCCCAGATGATCTCGACACCTTTCCACGATGGTCTATTCCTTGTGTTCTCCATCGCAGCAGCCATGGCAGTTCTGGCAGCGGTTGCCTCGGTGCTACGAGGCAAGCACGTCCACAACTCAAAAGATTTGCCGGTTGCTCACTATGTACGAGACCACGTTCAGGAATTGGCTACAGTTAGTGGCGGCGTTCCAGGCGAGCTGGCGGTGGAGGACGAACGACGATGAGCACCAAACAGCCCAAATCGGTAGGCGGCAGGCTGCTGCTGTCCATGATCAGGCTCGCTCGCCTCTCTCGACAGGCGGCAGCCACGAACCTAACACCCAGCCAGGTTTCCACTTTGGCCATGCTGGCAAGCAGAGAGCAGGCTCGGGTTACAGACCTCGCCACCGCAGAGGGTCTTGCACTTCCAGTAATGACAAGGCTCGTTGCATCGCTTGAAAGTGCGGGTCTTGTTGCCAAGACCTCAAACCCGGATGACCGCAGGGCGGTTTTGCTCACCCTTACCGAAGAGGGCTACGCAACCATCAAACAGATATTTTCCGCCCGAGCAGGAGCCGTGAACGAGCAGATTTCAGGTCTGTCACCCGACGAGTTGGCTGCCCTTGAGGCAGCACTTCCAGTTCTTGAAAAACTGGCTACGTTCAAGCTAGCCAAGTAGGCTAGCCGCCGCCCAGGTAAGCAGCGGGGCAAAAAGTAATGCGGGCAACATATCTGCAACCGCAATCTGCTTGATTCCAAGCAGTCGAATTCCGATTGCCAACATCAAGACACCACCGGTAGCCGTGATTGCAGCCACCGTGGATCCAGGGATGAAGTCTCCCGCGACGGCTGCACCGATTGTCACAAAACTCTGCCACAAACCCACCGTAATTGCGCTTGCGGCAACACCCCATCCCAGGCTTGCGGCAAAAGCGATGCATGCAAACCCGTCGAGGATTGCCTTGATGATTAGGGTGTTTGGGCCGTGCCCCATGCCATCGCTCATGGCGCCGAGAACGGCCATCGGGCCAATTGCGAACAGCAGCGACGCGTTCACAAAACCGGCAATGAAGCGCTCTCGAGACTCATTTCCGGCTGCCTTACCACGGCTTAGTTTTACCTGGAGCCAGCCGCCAAAACTCTCCAACCTGCGTTCTATGCCCGCGAGCGAACCGGTGATGGCACCGAACAGCATCGCAAAAATGACAATTAGGAAGGTCCCTGCCGCACCTGCGGCGGCAACGAAACTCTTGTCCGTGAGCGAAGTGAGGTTTAGTCCGGCGAGCACAAGAACCAGCAGGCCCAGGGCGTCCGTGACGGTCTTGTTGGTCTTCTGAGGAAGCCTCGATCCCAGAAGCACTCCGATTGCCGAACCTGCGAGAATAGCCGCCACATTTACGAGGGTTCCCAGACCAATCACGGTTTTAGTCTAGGAGACACTGCGGCAGGTTCAGAGCCAGTTTGGCACCTAGTAAAGGGAGACCGAACCACCTTGGAGAGCCTGTAATGTCGTGGCTGGCAGCACTGAGCCGGCTGGCAAGCTGAAGCCCCCGATGGAGATTCCAAACGAACCAGGGACGGCGGACTTCTGCTTGGATCCGGCTACTGAAGCCTGCAGCCTGGCCTCCACCGAAGCCTGGGCCGAAACAAGTGACCAGTCACCCAGGCCACCGTTGAGCGTTGCATCCCAGCGCCAAACCGATCCAATTCCCGATAGCACCCCGGTTATTGGTGAAGTGCCGAGCTTGGTGTAGTTGCCGAGGCTGGCCTTAACCTTCCACTTGTTCTTCTGAATAAAGACCAGCTGACCTTTGTAGTAGCTAGGGGTCTTGGATGTTGCGGCAACCTTGTTTATCGATGCACCAAAATTGGCTCGGCCTCCGCTAGTGGCGCCCGAGCCCGAGTAGCTGACCCAACCGCCACCAATGGCGCTACCCACGGTCTGGTTGGCCGTGATAGTCACTGCCACCTGATCAGAAGATGCATAGGTGTTGGCGCTACCCGAGTAGTTGGCGGTGAGCGTGTAAACATCCGGCAACCATTTGGCAGTAGACCAAACACCTCCTGGAAGGTTGTAGGTTCCGGCCAGACCCGTCAGGGGATTCTTGTCGAGGGTCCAACTGACCGCTCCGCCAGCCCAGGATGGGTTGAGGTTTACGGCTCCCACAAGATTGGCCCCAGCCTGATACAGCCCTGCAGTAGGTGAGGTGATTGTGGTGGTTGTCGAAACGCTAGTAATAGATATGTTCACTGTGCTTGTGGAACTGTCACAGGTTGCCGTACCCGGATAGGTTGCGGTCAACGTGTAATCTCCCGACTGCCAGGTGGTGGTGTTCCAAGAAGCTCCAACCAGAAGGTAGCTTCCTGAGACACCGGAAACCGGGTTCTTGTCTAGGGTCCAGGCGATAGCGCTGGCGCCATCGGTGCTGCAAATGTTTGGAGTTACGCTGGCCGCCGGTGTTATGAAAGAGCCCGCGGAAAGCGACCCCGCCGATGGCGAACTGATGCTCACGGTTGTTGCCGATGTTGCGGGGCCGCTTACCGGAAACTGGATCCTTGCGTATCCGTGGAAGGTGTTGGTTGCCAATAATCGGTAGCTGACGAGGCTGGCCCGGTGGTAATAATCCACGCTGTTTCCTCCGCCGCCACCGGCTCCACCCATCTGGTCGACGATGCCGCCCGCGCCACCACCAGCACCTACAACTCCGGAGCCACCGGGGCCGCCAGGAATTCCGCCAGCAACGTTGCCGCCGCCTAAGCCACCCGCGTAGTCGATGTTTTGCGAACCTGGGTAGAGGCCAATTCCGCCAGCGTTACTTCCAAACCCCACTGATGAACCAGCGCCACCCCCTGCGCTGGCTGAGGAATCGGAGTTAACTGTGCCTTGCCCTGACTGACCGTTCGTCCAAACGGCAGAAGCGGCATCGCCGCCGTTGCCTCCAACATAAGTTGTAAGTCCACTTACGTAGGTGCAGCCCGCCGAGCCACCACCGCCAGCAACTTGCCAGTCAGGATTAGTTCTCTCCTCCGCAAGTGCCAGTTCTCCACCTACAAGCTGCGTGCCATCCTGGCAGGTTGCTCCAACTGTGCCGCTTGCTAAGCCCAGGTCGATTCTGTCTCCAGGTGTTACGTCATAGTCACTAATGAACTGGGCGCCGCGGCCACCAACGGCCACACCGTCACCAGTACCCGAACCACCCTGAAGTGAGATTCGAATGTTTGAAACGCCACTTGGAATGAAAACCTGGTAGTAACCACCAACACCGGCAGTTCGGGTGATGATACTGAGGCCCGCGTGCTCTTGGCCATCGAAGGTGACCGTGCACATGTCGTCAACGACTGTGCCACTCACGCTCGTGCAGTCTGACTGGTCTGCGATGTTGGTGTAAAAATCCAGATCTACAGAGTAATTTCCAGGAACTCCGGTTGATGGATAGGTGGCCGATGGAGCGTATACGAAGCTACCGCCAAGTTCTGTAAGTGGTCCCGCGCCGGCGACGGGGAAGTTGTCGCCTGGAATGTACCAGTAGTCGCTGCTATAGGTAGACACCGTGAACGAGTCGCCGGCGGCTACGTGAATGGGACTGGAAAGGTATGCGATTTGCCAACCCGAGGCCGTCTCGTTGGTGAAGGCCTTGGTGGCCACCAGGTTGCCGCTGGCATCCCAAACGTGTGCAACGTGGTTGCTGGTGTCGCCGGCGACCCTGAAATATTTGACTGAGACGATGTAACCGTCGCTGCTTGTGGTTACACGGGTGCCTAATTCCAAGCCGTTTTGGGCCGGTGGGTTGGTTGCGGTTGGGTCATATCCGCGCATCAGGTTGAACGGAGCCGAGACCGTGGACGCTGTTGCCGCGATTGGCAGTGCTACCAGACTGGCAAATGCGAATGACAGAGCGACTATTAGCGAAATTGTGTTCTTGACCGAGAAGCGCTTCACTGTTTCCCCCATGTGGTGTTTAGCCTTACTCGTGATTTTATGTCTTGCGAGTGAGCAATTGAAAGGTATCTTCCGAAAAGTGCACGTCGAAGAAGTCGCGCAGGTTGAAGTGGACAACGTGATCGAACTGCGATAGATATTCCGCAGGAGGCGGGTTCAAATCCACAAAAGCAAAATCCCCCACGGAGTGTGGGGGATTTTGGCTGGCGGTGACGGTGGGATTTGGGAGGCCCGCTCAGCAATTCGCGACAGCGGATTGCAGGGCCGAGACCGCCTGCTGCTTGATGCCTCCGATAGACCGCCGGGAGGCGGGTTCAAATCCACAAAAGCAAAATCCCCCACGGAGTGTGGGGGATTTTGGCTGGCGGTGACGGTGGGATTTGAACCCACGGTGGTCTTTCAACCACACATGTTTTCGAGACATGTACCTTCGGCCGCTCGGACACGTCACCGTGGGATAGTTTACCCGATTGCCAAGGGGTCGCGCCAACTTGCTTTAGCGGTTGGCGGCGAAGAAGTCCTTCATGAGCGCAACGCAGTCGCTTTCGAGCACTCCTCCGATCACCTCTACTGGCTTACCCAAGCGAGCGTCACGCAGCAGGTCGTAGAGGGATCCGGCCGCTCCGACGCGCTCATCCCAGGCACCAAACACTACGCGGGGGATTCTGGCTGCAACGATGGCTGCCGCACACATTGCGCAAGGTTCGAGAGTGACCACAAGTGTGGCGTCCTCTAGTCGCCAGTCTTTCGCCAGCGCGGACGCTTTGCGGATTGCAACTATCTCGGCGTGCGCGGTTGGGTCTCTGTGCAATTCTTTTTCGTTGCGGCCGGTGGCCAGCAGCCGACCATCGGCATTCAGAAGGACGGCACCCACTGGGACATCGCCGCTGATGGCGGCGGCCCGCCGCGCCTCGCCGATGGCAAGTTGCATCGCCTCATCCCAGGCTTTGGCGGCGGGGTTTTTGGAGTCCATGAGTCCCAGATTATTCAATCGGAGGGAGCTGCACCAAAGGTTGTGTCGGAGCTCACCCATTTCCTACCTTTCCCATAGGGATAAACGGATTTGACTTAAGGGAAATACTCACTCATACTTTTTACATGACCACCAGCGCACCTACTAAGTCCGGCATCGAGCATTTGACTGCTCAATCGCTGATGTGCGCCTGTATGCGAATGTGCCTCTAAACACTGACAAGCACAACCACCCAAACCGCATACAAAAACTAAAGGACTTACCCATGAGCATCGCACTTCTCAACACCCCAACATCCACCACCCCAGCCGCCACAGAGGCACGAGGCTTCGCCCTGTACGTTGGCATCGACGAGGCCACCGCGGCCGCGGCCGGCGTTACCCTGGCCGAACTGGTCCAGGCTCTTCGCAAGACCGTCGCCGACCTAGTTCCCCAGGCTGCCGGCGAAACCTATGCCGCGGTTGCCCTGGCCCCAACTGGCACCGGCGGTCGCAACATCGATGTGGTTCGCACCGCTCTCCACGACCCACGCTCGCTGGATCGTCTTGTCGAAGCCAACCTCGAGGACCAGGCCGCCAAGGGCATCGTCATCGATGTCTCGCGCCACCGCGTGTTTGTAGATGGCGGCAACGCCGAGTTGACCTACAAAGAGTTCTCGCTTCTGAACTACCTGATCCAGAACGAGGGCGAGACCATTACCCGCCGCGAACTAATCGACGCGATCTGGCACGACGACCAAGATGAGGCGCCAAACGACCGCACCATCGACGTTCATATTCGCCGACTGCGCGCCAAGATCGGTGGCTACGAGGACATCGTCCGCACAGTGCGCGGCGGCGGCTACCGCTTTGACCGCCACCCGGACGTGCTCATCGAGGCATAGCCAGTTGCGGCAGCGGTAACCTTGGCAGGTGCCCGAACTAATCGCCAAGACCCGTCTGCTTGATGCGGCCACCAGAGCAATTCTCGACCTAGTCGATGACGGAACTCGCACGCCCGTGATTTTGATCGACGGCCGCTCCGGAAGCGGCAAGACCACCTTTGCCGAACAGCTGCAAAATCGACTTTTCCGCGATGGGGAGTCCGCCCCTCGCGTGATTGCTATGGATGACCTCTACGACGGCTGGTATGGGCTGCAATCCGGCCACGACTACCTGGTGCGAAACATCCTCACCCCGGTCTCGAAGCGAGTGAAGGCCAACTGGCAGGAGTACGACTGGGCTCTGGGCGAGCGCAGTCAGTGGCGCGAGTTTGAGGGTGGAACACCGCTGATTATCGAGGGTTGCGGAAGTCTAAGCCAGGTGACGGTTGAGTTTGCCCATCTGAAGATTTGGCTCGACGCCGATGAAACCGTGCGCCAGGCGCGCTGGGTTGAGCGAAGCGGGCATGACCACGACCAGTGGTGGCCCATCTGGGCGGCGCAGGAGTTGGAGTTTTACGCCAAACAAAACAGTCGCGAACTGGCCACCTGGGCCGTGGACAACGGAAACTAGGCCAGACTCCTCAACCCGCTTAAAGCGAAAGCGCCGAACCACTTGGGCTCGGCGCTTTCGCTTTTGAAACTATGGGCGACCGTAGAGAACGATCGAGTCGAGGTCGTGGCGAACACGTGGTGCAATCTCGCGCTCGTGCAGCGGCTCCGGAAGAAGGTCTGCTGCCGCAATCTTGCCAACGACGATCGAGACAACCAGCTCTAGGTCGGCTGGGACCTCAAGAATCTCGGCGGCCTTTGCGGCGTCGAGTCCGGCCATCTGGTGAACGTGCAGGCCAAGCTCGTGAGCCTGAATCGACAGGTGCGCAACGGCCTGACCGGCGTCGTAGCGTGCGAATGGGTTTGGGTTGCCATCTGCGTTTGCAGCTGCAACAGCCACCAGGATGATTGCCGAGGCGTCTGGAGCCCAGGCCTGGTTCCAACCTGCGAGGGTTGCCGAGATGGCGGCGTGCTTTGCATCATCGCGGGTGACTACAAAGTAGCGGGTTGGCTGTGCGTTGTTAGCGGATGGAGCCCAGCGGCCAGCCTCGAGCAGCGAGAGTAGCTCGTGCTGCGAAAGCTTGTGGGACTTGTCGAAGGAGCGTGGCGACCAGCGCTCTGCGAGGACAGGGAGAATTGGCGCAGAAGTAACTGCGATCTTGTTGCTTGGGGTCATGTTTTTAGTATAGACCCCCTTTACTAAAACTGGCAAATGAGAACAAACATTAAGCGAGCGTTCACCCGAGAGTAGGCTAGGCGAGTGAACCGCAAGGCCCTTCTGCTCTACCTGACTGTCAGCATCTTTTGGGGCATCCCGTACGCCCTAATTCGCATTGCCCTTGCGGGTTTTGACCCGGCGTCGATTGTTTTAGCCAGGGTTGTGATTGGCGCCCTTGTGCTAATCCCACTTGCTGCCCGAGCTGGATCAATCCGACAGGCCCTCAGGCACTGGCCCTACGTGATTGCCTTTGCGCTCATAGAGATGGCAGGCCCATGGATTCTGCTCACAACGGCCGAACAGCACATCACATCATCGCTTGCCAGCCTGCTGATTGGAACCGTCCCGTTCTTTGGTCTGCCGCTGGCATACCTGGCGGGTGACAAGTCGGTTTTCCACCCCAAGAATGTCTTGGGTCTGGCCCTGGGATTCGGTGGCGTGGTGGCAATCGTTGGCATCGATGCATTCAGTCACGCCGTTGACCCAATCTGGATTGGCGCGATGCTACTCGCAGCGCTTGGTTATGCGGTTGCACCTGTAATTGTGGACAAGAAGCTTGGCTCGGCTTCGTCGGTTGCCGTTGCCGGTCTGGCCATGGCAGTTGTGGCGCTGGTCTATGCCGTACCGGGCGGAATTGGGTTTGCCGGGGTAGCAAGCAAACCAGCACCGCTGGCCTCTTGGTGGGCGCTGGCTGGCTTGGGACTGCTTTGCACGGCGGTTGCGTTCACCGCATTCTTTAGACTCATCGCCATGGTTGGAAGTGCGCGCGCAACAACCATCGTCTATCCAAACCTGGCCGTTGCCATCCTGGTTGGAATTGTCTTCTTAAACGAACCAATCACCACCGGGTTCCTCATTGGGCTCCCGATGGTGATCGTTGGTTCGTGGTTGGCGAGCCGGAGGCACGCCTAGGCGTTACTTGCGCTTGCCCTTCTTTGGCAGCTTCTTGAGCACAACCGCCTGACCAACAATCACGTTGGTGCCGTTGAAGGTCATGGTTGGCGAACCGTACAGCTCGTAGCCGTCATCCAGCGCGTCCGAAACCTTCTGGCAGAAGGCGCTGTCGTCGATGCCGGTGAGCATGCGGAATCGCTTCTTGGATTCGTTGGCCGAGCCTGACATTGGCAGGGCGCAGGCATCGCCATCGACTGCCTCGGCGGCGGCCACGGGTGCGGCCGGCTTGGTGGTCTTCTTAGCGGTGGTTGCAGGAGCCTTGGCGGCTGGCTTCGCGGCAGCAGGCTTTGCGGTGGCGGTCTTGGCCGCGCTCTTGGCGGCTGGCTTTGCGGTAGTCATATTCCAATTGTTGTTTACCCTGCGTTCACTTTGGCTGTTAGCAAGTGAATTCTGATTTCGGCTACTTGCCCGCGACCAGCCACAGAACCGGCAGGACGGCCATGGCGAGAGTTGCGACACCAAGAATTAACTGACTTAACCACCCCGATGCCCAGCCACCCAGCAACTTCTTGTCTCTGGCCAGCCACCAAACCATGGCCATGAGGGCGGGTGCAGCCAGGCCGTTTAGAACGGCGGCAAGGAACAGGAAGTACATCGGTGGAATGCCGATGAAGTTCAGAACGAGAGCCATGCCCATCGAGGCAACAATTACGGCGTAAAAAGCCTTGGCCTGCCGCGGAGCCAGCTCGAGGCTTTCGCGCCAGCCGAAGGTCTCGGCAACTGCGTAGGCGGTTGACCCGGCCAAAACCGGCACCGAAAGCAAGCCGACGCCAAGGATGCCGAGCAGAAACAAAAGGCCCGCAAACTGGCCGGCCACCGGCGTTAGCGCCCTGGCCGCGTCTTCAGCCGAGTTGATCTGCGTGATGCCATTGGCGTTCAGGGTGGCGGCGGCCGTGACCATGATGGCAAACATGATGAAGACGCCCGTGACCATTCCCGAGCCAACATCGCCCCGCATTGCCTGCACGTGACTGAGATCGACGCCAGGGTTTTGGTCCTCGCGCTCCTCCACCTCCTCCGCCGCCTGCCAGAAGAAAAGATATGGGCTGATTGTGGTGCCGGCCAGGGCAATCAACATTTCGAAGGTTGCCTTGGAATACGAGATGCTAGGCAAAAAGGTTGAATGCCAAACCGTGTCCCAATGCACCTTTGCCACGAACATCACGGCAACGTATGCCAGCAAACTCAGGCACAGCCACCGCAGCACCCTCGAATACCGGTGGTAGGGAACCACAATCTCGGTTCCCGCAAGCACCAGTGCAAAAATCACCACACCGATTTCCTGATCAATGGGGACAATGAGCCTGAGCGCGGCGGCCATCGAAGCAAGGTCTGCCGCGATGTTCACAGTGTTGGCCAAAGCAACTAGGAATACTGCAATCACCAACACCCAGCGCGGGAGCCTCGCCTTGATAATCGAGGCCAGACCCTTGCCTGTGACTAGCGCGAGCCTGGCGCAGGCCTCCTGGGTGGCAAAGGCCAGAGGCAGCAGTACCGGAGCGGCCCAGAGCATTGTGTACCCTGCCTGCGAGCCGGCCTGCGAATAGGTGCCGATGCCCGATGGGTCGTCATCGGCCGCACCAGTCACGATGCCGGGTCCGAGCCGATGAAAGTACCCGGGCGAGTGAATATCCTGGCGGGTGGGGTGGTGGTCTCCGCGACCAGCCAGGTTCTTGGCCCGCTGCCTTGCTGCGCCTGCCATCTTGCCCCTGCCCTAATCCCACGCTTAGAAGAGCGTTGGGATCTCCGTCTTGATTCCACGCATCGAGTCGTAGTCTAAAACAACGCACTCGATGCCGCGATCCGCTGCCAGAGTCTTTGCCTGCGGCTTGATTTCCTGGGCGGCGAATACTCCACGTACCGGAGCCAGCGCGGGGTCACGATTCAGCAGGGCAAGGTAGCGGGTCAATTGCTCCACCCCATCGATCTCACCGCGGCGCTTTAGCTCGATGGCAACGTGACCGCCGGCTGCCGCTTTGGCGAGAATGTCAACGGGGCCGATGTCGGTGAAGAACTCTCGGCGCACCAATGCCAGGTCTTCCTCGACAAGGTGCAGCTGCTCGGCAAGCAACTCCTGAAGGTGGGCCTCAACGCCGTCCTTAATGAGCCCCGGGTCGTCGCCCAAATGGTGCTCAATATCCTCGAACACCTCGAACACATTTATCTGAAGCATGTCGGCGGTCTTGGCCTGCTGAACCAGCCAGGTCTCCACCACTCCCAGCGCCGCAGCCTCGGGCGATGCCGGCTTGCGATCTATGGTGCATGGTGGATTCATCCAGTTGAGGGGCTTGTAGCTGCCCGAGTCCGAGTGAACCAGAATCGAGCCGTCGTTCTTGAGAACGAGCAAGCGCTTTGCCCTGGGCAGGTGGGCAGTGAGCCTACCCGCGTAGTCAACCGAGCAGTCGGCAATAACCAAACGCATTACTTTCGCTTTTCTTCTGCGGCAAGCAGCTTGGCTTCCAGCGCGGCAACCTTTTCCAGCAGGTCACCGATGGCCTCGTCCTGGGTGTCAAGGTGAGTCTGAATCTCGCGGGCATCGTGAAGGATTGCGTCTGCATCGTTGTAGGTGGCGATGGCTCGCTCATCGGAGGCCTTGGCCTGAATGTTTTGCCCCACGATGATGATTGGCAGCAAGACAAGCTGCAGGAAGGTCTGCGCCACCCAGCTGACGATGGTGATGGTGTTGCCGGACATGATCGCGCCTGGGAGACTGACGAGCGTAAGTGCAAAAAAGGCATAGGCGGCCCACATAGTGCCAACGCGGTTGGTGATGGCAAGACCCAGGCGGTTGTTGAATGCGGCAATCGGCGAAGTTTTTTCGGCTGGACGCTTTTTGATGTTGGCTCTGGTAGCGGGACCACGTGCCTCGCGCACTTCGATGTGCGGATTTGCCTTATACGCGTACTTGGATGCCATAGACAAAGGCTACCCGCTGTCACAGACGTTGTTCGGTAAACTTAGGGGCTATGGCCATGAAAATTACGGTAATTGGACTCGGTTATTTGGGCGCGACTCACGCAGTCGCAATGGCGGAACTCGGCCACCAGGTAATTGGTATCGAAGCCAACCCAAAGCGACTGAGTGACCTCCAGAACGGCGTGGTTCCATTCTTCGAGCCTGGGCTCGACGAGGCGCTGCAGTCAGTAATCGCCAAGGGCAACATTAAGTTCCAGGCGGACCACACTGAGGAGTCTCGCGAGGCAGACCTGCACTTCCTCTGCGTTGGTACCCCACAGCTTCCTGGCAGCTACGCGGCCAACACGCAGTACCTTCACGATGCCGTGCGCGCGCTGGCGCCATACCTGCGCGAAGACGCAGTCATCGCTGGTAAGTCCACCGTGCCCGTAGGCACCGCCGCCAAGCTCACCGAGGTGCTGGCCGAGGCCGCCGGTTTCCAGCCTCACCTGGCTTGGAACCCGGAGTTCCTTCGCGAAGGCACGGCACTCGAGGACAGCCTACGTCCAGACCGCATCGTCATCGGAGTGAACGACGACCGCAGCGCAGAGTTGCTCCGCAAGGTTTACGAGCCAATCACCGCTCACGGCACTCCGTTCATTACCACCGACATCCCAACCGCAGAGCTGGTGAAGGTTGCGGCAAACTCCTTCCTCGCTACCAAGATCTCGTTCATCAACGCCATGGCCGAAATCGCCGAGGTCTCCGGTGCAGACGCTGTATCTCTGGCGGAGGCCATCGGTTACGACGAGCGCATCGGCAACAAGTTCCTCCGCAACGGAATCGGCTTTGGTGGCGGCTGCCTGCCAAAGGACATTCGCGCATTCATGGCACGCGCCGAGGAGCTCGGCGTTGGCCAGGCCGTTGACTTCCTCGCGGACATCGACAGCATAAACCTGCGCCGTCGCGCTCGCGTGGTAGACCTCCTGAAACGCGAACTCGGCTCCATCGCCGGCAAGCGCATCCTGGTTCTGGGTGCCGCATTCAAGCCTGACTCCGATGACCTGCGCGACTCGCCTTCCATCGCTGTAGCCAAGCTGATCCTTGCCGAGGGTGCGAGCGTTGTGGTTCACGACCCAATCTCGCTTGACCACGTGCGCGCAACCGAGCCGAGCCTGATTGCCGAGCAGGATCTCGTCAAGGCCGCCACCGGCGCCGAGGCAATCGTGCTGGCCACTGAGTGGCGCGACTACCGCACCCTCGACCTTCCTGCCGAACTCGCTCCGCTGGTTGCCAACAAGCTCATCATCGATGGCCGCAACGCTCTCAAGGTTGACGCCTGGCAGTCGGCTGGCTTCAAGCTCATTGCACTCGGACGCAACGTCGAGGCCTAAATGAGTTCGCTCGCGTCGCTGGCTTCCTCGGCAAAACTAAACCGAGTTGGCACCCGCCCACCGCTGCTGAAGTACCTGCGTGACTTCTTCCAGCGCAGAGCCTTCGCCTTCACCATGGCTCGCTACAGCCTGCAGGCAGCCACCACCAAGAGTTCGCTTGGCGCCGCCTGGCACGTTGTGGTTCCGGCTCTTCAGATTGGCGTCTACGGCGTAATCTTCGGTGTGCTCTTCGCGTCGCTGCGACCACCGCACTTTGTGCCCTACCTGATGGTGGGAATCGTGCTGTTCCAGTACATCACCGGCTGCTTCACGGAAGGCGCTCGCGCAATCACCTCAAATGGTTCGCTGGTTCGCTCGCTCGACTTCCCACGAATTCTGCTGCCGGTCTCGGCGGTTGTGTCTAACGCGCTCCGGGTTGTTCCCCTTATCGGCCTGATGCTGATCGGTCTGGTTCTCAGCGGCGAGATTCCGTCGATTGGCTGGACCTGGCTCATCCCAGACTTCGTGCTCATGACCATGTTTGCCGCCGGTGCAACCATGATCTCGGCGCGCCTGACCGTGCACACCGAAGACGTAAACCAGCTGCTGCCATTCGTGGTTCGCATCCTGTTCTACCTCTCGGGCGTCTTCTGGAACATCGACAAGATGATCCACATCGCGGCCCTCAAGCCGATCCTGCACTACAACCCAATCCACCTCTACATGGCAATCGCCAGAGCGGGCCTCATCCAGGGTTACACCGTCACCGCGCTGGACTGGATTGTTGCCGCCGTTTGGGCGGTTGCCATCCTGGTGCTGGGAACCCTGTTCTTCTGGCAGGCCGAGGAGAAGTACGGTCGCAATGTCTAACAATCAGCCACTGAGCAACGACATCGGCGCCGAGCTGGCAGAGGGGGAACGCGTCAAGCCTCCCGTTTTCCTAGAGCCAGGCAAGACCCCGGTTGTAGTCGTCGATGATGTTCACCTCAAGTACCGCGTTTTTGCATCCGGTAAGAAGGTAACCCGCGTCAATTCGCGCGTGAAGCGCAAGGGTCGCCTGCGCGAAATCCACGCGCTTCAGGGCGTTTCGATGGTTGCCTACGAGGGTGACAGCATTGGCATTATCGGAACCAACGGCTCCGGTAAGTCCACACTGATGAAGGCAATCTCGGGCATCATCCCAATCGACTCTGGAGCAGTCTGGGCCTCTTCTCGCCCGTCGTTCCTCGGCGTCGGCGCAGCGATGATCAAGCAACTCTCGGGAGAGAAGAACGTCATCCTAGGCGGCCTGGCCGTGGGCATGAGCCGAGCGGAAATCAAGTCGAAATTCGACCACATCGTTGACTTCGCTGGCATCCGCGACTTCATCGACCTACCGATGGAGACTTACTCATCGGGCATGGTGGAGCGCCTCAAGTTTTCGATTGCCGCTGCCCGCGAGCACGACATCCTCATCATCGATGAGGCACTGGCCGTTGGTGACCAAGACTTCCGTCGCCGCTCCGAGGCCCGCATGCGCGAGCTTGCTTCGGGCGCGGGCTGCGTCTTCCTGGTGAGCCACAGCATGAAGTCAATCCTCGACACCTGCAACCGCGCCATCTGGCTGGACAAGGGCATCGTCAAGATGGACGGCCTAGCCATCGATGTTTGTCGTGCCTACGCCGCCGCTCAGGGCGCACCGCTGGACGACTAGTCATGGCTGCGCTGCGCTCGGTCTCCTACGTGATGCCGGTCTTAAACGAGGAGAAATACCTCGAGACCGCCGTGCAGAGTATCCTGGCGCAGGACTACGAAGGACCGATCGAAATCATCCTTGCCCTCGGTCCGTCCACGGACGCAACCGACGCCATTGCCGAGAGCCTGGCACTCAACTTCCCTGTGATGCTGGTTCGAAACCAGGCTGGAACCACCAGCAACGGGCTCAACGTGGCCATCGCCGCCGCCAAGCATGACGTTGTGGTTCGCGTTGACGCACACGCAAAACTGATGGCGGGCTACACCAAGCTGGCCGTCGAGGTTATCAACCAAACTGGCGCAGCCAACGTTGGCGGTGTCATGAAGGCCGTCGGCCATCGGCCGTTTCAGTCGGCCGTGGCCTGGGGTTACAACAGCCCCTTCGGTCTCGGTGGTGGCAGCTTCCACGTTGGGGGTCAGGCCGGCCCATCGGACAGCGTTTACCTTGGCGTATTCAGGCGCAGCGTTTTGGTGGAACTCGGCGGCTTTGACCCCGCAGTTATCCGAGGCCAAGACTGGGAGCTGAACCTTCGCATCCGCCAGAGCGGCAAGGTGGTGTGGTTCGATCCGCGCCTAGTGGTTGAATACCATCCGCGTTCGTCGTGGCTGCGCTTGGCCAGACAGTTCTACGACACTGGAATTTGGCGAGGCGAACTGACTCGCCGAAACCCAAAGGCTGCCAGCCTGCGCTACTTTGCGCCACCCGTCATGGTGGTGGTACTCGCGGCTTCGCTACTGAGCGCAGCCCTGGGCTGGACACTCCCGCTGCTTTTGCCGCTGGCGTACATCTCGGCCATCGCCGGGCTGGGTGTGTACTCGGGCAAGCGCGTTCAGCTTGGCGGTCACCTGGCCATGCTGTTGGCCCTGCCGACGATGCATGTCTCTTGGGGCGCGGGTTTCATCGCGGGTTTTGCTTTTAGGGCAAAACCAAAGACCGGCGACTAGCTCACTCGCTCGATGTGGCCGCCCACTACGTCCGGCCCAAACGACCTGCGAAGTGTGAGTCTCAGATCATCCGCGATGGTCTTGCCCTGCGGAACAAACTGCTCGCGGGTAGCGCTGAGGTCGACAATCGCCAGGTCCTCAACCTCCCAGTTGAACTCAGTTCCGTCGTGGCTCATCAGCCAGGCGCTCGGCGCAAGTACCTCAACCCGGCCAGCAACGATGTGGTCGTTCGGGTAGACCATGTCCACCTTGCCCGAGTTGAGCAGATCCATCACGGGTGCACCGATGGAGCGGGCAAGAGTTCGCGGATAAATGTTGTTGAGCTGCAGGAAAGCCACCGATTGACCCTCGGCGAGCGCCTGCTGGTACCGACCGAGCGCCGCCCTTACGTTCTCGTTGTCGCGAAGGTTGCACGCAAGCACGAGGTCGAATCGTCTAGTTGCCCTTGCGTCGGCTCCAAGCATGGTCACTCCGCGAGGCGCCCAGAACTGGTTGGTGCCCTCGCGCGGCACGTTCCAGTTGGTGGCCTTGCCTAGCTTTGAGTGCCAGTACATGTAACTGTCGCGGTAGTGGGTTCTAAACTCGGTGATCCAGCGGAAGCCGAGGTCTCCCTGGGTTAGGCCGCCGTTGTCGGCGCGCTGCACGGTAAGAATCTTGAAAGGGTGAACCACTGGACAGTCCACATCGAAGGCGCGGTTCATGCGCTTTCTGAACTCGCTGTCGCCGCTCTTGCGAACGTGGTCGAAGTAGCCGATCTTGTCGCGTACCTTCTCGCGCCAGAACATCAGAGACGGCTCGCAGATACCGATGCGCAGGCGACGACCCGATTCGACGGCCTCCAGGCGATCGGTTAGGCGAGTGCTCAGCGAGATGTTGCCGACGGCATCCGGGTGGTAGATGAGGTTTGCCACCTGGAGTTCGATTCGCTGCGGGTGCATCCAGTCGTCGGAGTCTTGGAAGGTGATTAGCTCTCCGGCTGCCTCATCCATGGCGCGGTTTCGAATTCGATAAGTGCCGCCATTCTCCGGCTGACGCAGAACTCGGACTCGCGGATCCAGCTCTGCCACCTGCTTGAGAATGTCGTCGTAGTACTCTCCGCTGCAGTCGTCGATTACCAGGAGTTCGATGTTGGCGTAGGTCTGAGCCAGCGTGGAGTGAACCGCAGCAAAGATGTGCTCGTCTGGCTGGAACGCACTCATCACCACTGTGACCTTTGGGCCCTTCATCTTGCTGGCACCCGGCCGGGCCGAGGCCGCCGTCACAGTGAGTGAATCGAACGGGCTACCGTTTGGGCGAGGCGCGAACGCGAGCGGCGCAACTCGGTTTCCGCAGATCTCGTTGTTCAGGCGAGCCAGCCAGGCTGCGGCTTCGGGGGTGGATGCCTGCTCAAGCGCATCGTGCATCGAAAGTCCGCGGAACGGGTTGTCAGCGTCGATTCGCAAAAACTCGGTGCTGATCGTGTAGTCGCGGTTGAGCATGAAGGCGCTGTTGGTGCTCTCCTGCAAAACCTGCATCCGAACCGAGTTGAGGGCCTGCGGGAAGAAACGTTCAGCAAACGGCAACACGAGGCGCGTCTTAGCCAAGAGGCGACGAGCCAGTGGCGCATCACCCATCCGTAACGCCACCATCGCGTAGTTGGTCTTGTGCATGTGGCTGAACTCCCCCAGACCAAATGCCTTTAGGCAGTGCGCGTAGATGCGGTCCGCGTTGATGAGGTCGTGCTCAAAGATGGGCTGGTTGCTCAGTAGCCAGGCTAGGTCTAGGAGCGCGCGGCGGTTAGATACATCCACGGCCGAACCGATGACGCTATACAGGAGCTCCGCATCGCAGGCGCCGGCGGTGGCAATATTGGCCAACTCATCGCGGGCGATGAGCGACCGGGTGCGGAGCGCGGCGAACAAAAAGGTCAGGCGTTTGCTGCGGTTGTACCGCCGCGGACCCACGGGAGAATTCGCTACCTTGAAATCGCTCATATCAAAGGACAATTAAACTGGAAGAATGAGCAAATCAGGGCACAGCCACGGTGTTCGCGCAGATATTCAGGCACTGCGCGCCCTCGCAATCGTCTCTGTACTCGTATTTCACGTCTGGCCAGCCCGCCTAACCGGTGGATTCGTCGGTGTCGATATCTTCTTCGTAATCTCCGGTTACCTGATCACGGGCCAGCTTTGGCGCCAGGAGCAGCGCACGGGTCGGGTGGATTTCGCCGACTTCTGGGCTCGCCGCGCACGACGCCTGCTACCCGCCTCGCTGTTAGCGATTGTCCTGACCACGGTGGCCACCTATGTTGCCACCTCACACTTCTGGTTCCTCAAGGTGGCTAACGAGGCGATTGGCGCCACCGTTTACGGTCAGAACTGGGTGCTGATTTCAAAGGTCACCAACTACCTCACCGATGACGGCACCAAGAGCCCGTACCAGCACTTCTGGAGCCTCTCAGTGGAGGAGCAGTACTACATCTTCTGGCCGATCGTGCTGTTCCTGGCGATGTGGGCGGTCAAGGCTTTCCCTCGTTTCCTGAAGAACAGGCCGCTACTGGTCTCGGTGCTGACAGTCATTCTCTTTGCCAGCCTGGCCTTCAGCATCAACCAAACCGTTGCCAATCCGCAGGACGCCTACTTCAACACCTTCACGCGCGCCTGGGAGTTCGCCGCGGGTGCGCTGCTGGCCGTGGCTACCTCCGCAGAGCCCGAGGTTGCTGAGCGACGGTCACCAATCTGGTTCTGGGCTGGAACCGCACTGATGGGTTACGCCATCTTCACCTTCACCACAGCCACACCTTTTCCTTCGTGGCGAGCCGGCCTGCCTGTTTTGGGTGCGGTTCTTGCCCTTCACGGCGGCCAGAGCGTTTCGCGCCTCATCCCCCGCTTTTGGCTAAAACTGAAGCCGATTCAGTTCCTCGGCGACACCTCCTACAGCCTGTATCTCTGGCACTGGCCTGTGCTCATCCTCGCCCCGTTCGCACTGCGCCACGACCTAACCTTTACCGACCAGATTGGCGTGGTTGTGGTCAGCCTGGTGCTGGGTTACCTAAGCAAGACGTTCGTGGAGGATCCGGTCCGATTCGGCCCAATCAGCAGGCTCAAGATTCGCACCCAGCTTATGAGCGTCGGCATCGCGATGTCTGTGATCGTGGTGGCCATCCTTGGCGCAACCCCTCTGGTGCGCCACCAGTTTGTGAGTGACGTGAAGGCCATGCATCTGAGCCCGCCACTGAACGAGCTGACCAAAGGTGTAAAGGCCACCGAGGACATCACCCACTGCAACACAAGCCGCGAGGGTACCAACTTTTTCACCTGCCAGCGCGGCGACGTGAATGGCAAGATTCGAGTCGGACTCATCGGCGACAGCCACACCCGCGAGTGGTGGGTGCCTGTGGACGCCATGGCTCTCAAGTATCACTGGAACCTCACCGTGATCAGTAAAAGCGCCTGCAACCTTCAGGACCCGGCCAACTACGATGTGGGCATCACCCACCCATCCTGCAAGGGCTGGAACGAAAAGCTGGTTGCCTACCTCAATCAGCAGGCTCCGTTCGACCTGATCATCAACTCCAACTCCAGCTTTGTGAACAACGCAAAGCCTCTGGCGGTGGCATCGTTCAAGTCGCTGGTGCAGAAGATCACCGCTAACGGCCACACCAAGTTCCTGCTGATACACGACAACCCAAAGCCGAATCCCAACTTTGTGGACTGCATCGAGACCTACCCCAACGAGGCGGCCACCAAGTGTGCCGTCACTCGCGCCAAGGGGCTCACCCCGCCTGACGTTTTCCCGGACGCAGTTGCCAACATCACCAACGTGATTGTTGCTGACTTCACCAACTCTTTCTGCTCGCTGAAGAGTTGCCCGCCAGTGATAGGAAACATCGTTGTTTACAAGGACAATAGTCACATCACATCTACCTGGGCCAAGCACCTGCAGCCACAGTTGGAAGCCCTAGTTCCGTCGGAGTTTAAGTAATGAATACCCTGAAGTCGTGGCGGTTTTGGCTGCTGAACGTGGGCGTACTGGCCATCACGGTCATCAACGCTTTCATCATCAACCACGACCTACCGTTCATAGGTCACAACAAGACCTTTGGCGTCAACCGCGTGATCGAGCACTCGCACTGGGTTGAAGGCGCGCCTGTGGTCCTCACCAACCACTTCTCGCAGGTTGACATCAACCACACCGGTGACCGCTTTGGCGATGGCTTCTCTCTTGAGCAGGAACTCATCGACATCTTCAAGGTGCACTCGATTGACCGCAGCCAGAACCCCATCGACATTCGCAACAAGATTGCGCTGAGCAAGCTGCTGCACTTCCGTCGTTACGAGACCATCACCCACTGCAGCGGGCAGTCGAGCAAGTACTGCAACCTCTGGCTAGTTTGGGATGCCCAGAACAGCGCTCCCTACCGCACGTTCATCGGTGTGCGCGTTGCCGACAGCGAATTGATCAGCGACAAGTTGCAGCCAAACCTGCAAACCAGAATGGTGAAGACCTACATGCTCCTCGACAGCAACATCTACCGCAACCTCATTGGAGACCCAAATGGTAACTGAGTTTGCTGTACTGCTACTGATTTCGCTGGGCGGAATCGCAATCGCCTGGCAGCTGGGCGTAAAGAACCTTTGGCTAAGCGTTCCAGTGGGCTTAATGATCGCCGTTTTCATTCGCGATGTTCTCTTCTCAACCATGAACATGGTCAACCAGCGATGGATTGGAGCATTCAGCTTCTTTAGCATCCTCGCCGCAGGGCTCGTCATCTCCGCCTGGCAGGCTGGGCGCGGGCTATACAAGAACCTGCTTCTGGGCGCGGGCATCGCCATCCTGGCCGTAATCAGCACGCGCGTCCTGGGCTTCACGGGAACACCACACGGCGACTCCCTGTGGATCCTCACGTTCTCGCACCTGTTCGACATCAACGGCAACATCGGCTACCTAAACGGCCACACCGCCATCAAGCGCGGCTTCTCGTATCCGCTGCTGCTGGCACTTGGTCCATCGGGGCAGTACCTAAGCGGAATGACTCCGTACATTTTTGGCGCCCTTGGCTGCCTTGTGATCTGGGCTGTGCGTGAACTGACCGTTGGCGCCGCCAAGAAGCGCGTGCTCTGGATTTCCGCCGCATTGTTTGCAATGACCTTCAGCACGGTGATGCCAGTCCGCGCCATCTTCTACATCAACGGCCACACGCTCACCGCGGTTGGCATGTTGGCCGCCGCGGTAACCGTTGCCGTTGCAGTACGCGAGTACCACATCACCCGAGACCAGGTTCTGGTCATCTGCCTCGGTGTTTTCACTGCTAGCACCTCGCGTGTCGAGGGAATCCTAATGGCCGCGGTTATCGTGCTTCCGCTGCTGGCACAGCCCTGGATTCGCCGCCGCGAAATCATGTGGATTATCACCTCGGGAACCTTCGGTCTCACGATGTGGCTGGCCACGTACCACTCCTACATCATCAACGCCACCCACCTGCCCTGGTACGTATTCATGGCAATTGTTATCGGCCTCGGACTGCTCCCAGCGCTCAAAATCTTTGACTGGATTCGCACCAGGAGCACCGTCATTGCAATGGTGTTTATGGCCCTCATCTTTATCGCCGCCGAGGTTAAGTTCCCCAAGGCCCTTCACAAGGGCAACCAGGCAATCTATGACAACCTGATGGGCGGCTCGGGTCGCTGGGGCTGGTTCTTCGTGGGTCTAGTGATTGTCTTCCTGCTGGGGCGCATGCGCAGACTCTCTCCGGAACACAAGGCTCTAGTGCAAATTTGCGTCTCGATTGTCCTCGCATCATTCCTCGTGAAGATGCTGGACGGCGGCCAGTTTGGCCACCCAACGTTGGGACGAACTGGCTGGTCGGACAGTCTAAACCGGATGTGGCTTCAGTCCTTTGCTATCTTCTTAGTAACAGCGCTTGTAGGTCTAGTACAGAACGACAAGATCTGGGGCGCAGAAGACAAAGCAAAGGCTTAGTAAACAGTGAAAGTTTTCATCCAGATTCCCTGCCTCAACGAGGCCGAGTTTCTGCCAGCAACCCTGGCCGAACTACCCCGCGAATTGCCGGGCGTTGAAGAGGTCAAGTGGCTGGTCATCGATGACGGCTCCAGCGACAACACCACCGAGGTAGCCCTCGCCAACGGCGTTGACTACGTTGTTCGTTTCACCCAGAACCAGGGTCTTGCAAGTGCCTTCCAGGCCGGTATCGATGCCGCGCTCAAGCTTGGTGCCGACATCGTGGTGAACACCGACGCCGACAACCAGTACGACGCCAGCGCCATTCCGGCGCTGATCAAACCGATCGTCGAGGGTGCGGCCGACGTAGTAGTTGGAGACCGAGACACCGCCAAGGTCAACGAGTTCTCTAGCCTCAAGCGCTACCTGCAGTCGCTAGGCACCAGCGTGGTCCGCCGCTTCAGCGGCACCATGGTTCAGGACGCCACCAGCGGTTTCCGTGCCTTCAGCCGCGACGCCGCACTGCAGATCAACCTGGTCACCAAATTCACCTACACGATCGAGTCCCTGATTCAGGTTTCCGACGCATCGCTGGCCCTGGCCAACGTGCACGTAAAGCGCAACGATTCGGTTCGTCCAAGCCGACTGTTTGGTAGCACCTGGAAGTACGTGCGCCGCAACGCCTGGACCATGGTTCGCATCTATGTGCAGTACCGCCCGATGCACCTCTTCCTTCCACTTAGCCTCGTGCTGTTCCTGCTGGGTGGCCTGGCCTGGTTGCCGTGGCTCATTGCGGCCGCACAGGGAAACCAGAACGGCCACCTGCAGTCGATCATCCTGGGAGCGGTACTTCTCATCAGCGCGGTTCAGGTTCTGCTTTTCGGCATCATCGCCGACAGCATCATGAGCGTTCGCTCGCTCACCACCAAGACCCTCCACCGCGTTCGCGATATCGAGCTGAGCGTGGGTGTGCCTCCAAAGATCTACCGAGAGCGCTAAATCAACATGCTCTCGCCCTGGATCGTCATCCCCGCGCGAGGCGGTTCTACTGGCGTTCCGCGCAAGAATGTTCGCCTCCTGCAGGGCGAACCCCTCATTGCCAGAACCATCAAGTGCGCGCTTTCGGGTACCGAGCGCGGGCGCGTTGTTGTAATCACCGATGACGACGAAATCGCGGAGATCTCGGAGCGTTTTGGCGCGGTTGTGACCCGCGAGGCCAAGACCACCGGCAAGGCCACGCTGGACGAGGTTATGGTGCGAACCATCCCTTACCTGCGAGAGCTTGGAGCAGTTGACAGCGACATCCTGCTAACCATGCAGCCAACCTGCCCCTTCATCAAACCCGAGCGAATCCACGAGGCGTTGGAGCGATTTGAGGATGGTGCTGGCTCTGTTATCACGGTTGTCGATGACCGCCACCTGGGTTGGGTCTTTGACACCGATGGCAACCCCAAACCCGACTATGCGGCGCGCGTCAACCGCCAACTGCTACCCCCCAAGTTCAAGGAGTCTGGCGCCATCATCGGCGCTCGCATCTCGGACATTGTTGCCAAGGGCACCCGTATCGTTGAGCCGATTGCTCTGGTGGAGGTTCCGGAGGGCGAGAGCCTAGACATCGACACCTTTAGCGACTGGGCGGTTGCAGAACACCTGGCAAGCCGGAAGCGCATTTTGATTCGCACCGACGCCGCCAAGGAACTTGGAATGGGTCACGTATACCGCAGCTTGGCTCTGGCATACGCGCTCGCCCGTCACGATATCACAATCGTGCTGAGCGAGGACAAGCCGCTGGGTGCGGAATTCTTTGCGGAATACCCGTTCCAGGTTGCTCAGGTTGAAAACGACCTCGAGTTCCTCAACTTTGCGAGGCGCGCAAAGGCTGAGTTAGTGATTCTTGACAGACTCGACAACGTGGCCGAGTTTGTTACTCTGCTCGGTGGCTTCTGCAAGGTCATCACCTTCGAGGACCTGGGTGACGGCGCAGAGGTAGCCGACCTTCTAGTTGCCGACCTCTACGAAAACCCACGGGTGCCGGACGAACGGCAGCTGAAGGGCATGGAGAATGCCATCCTCGCGCCTACTTTCGAGACCATTGACCGGACTATTCACTTCCACGAGCACGTGGAGGAGGTTCTGGTGCTGTTTGGTGGCACCGACCCATCCAACCTCGCGCCAAAGGCGCTCCGCTCGCTGGAGGCAATCGGATTCCAGGGGCGAGTCACCTTGGTTCGAGGCCTCGGATCGGACTTGATTGACCCCAAGGAGTACAAACTCCGCGTCAAGATTCTCAGCAATGTGAAGAACATGCCGGCAGTGATGGAGCACGCCGACCTGGCGCTTTCATCCGCAGGGCGAACCATCACAGAGTTGGCATCGATGGGTATTCCCACACTTTGCCTGGCGCAGAATGAGAAGGAACTAACCCACACCCATGTTCAGACCTCAAACGGCGTTCTGATGCTGGGTCTTGGCAAACTGGTCTCGGTGGAGACTCTGTCTGCTCACCTTCGTGAGCTAATCGAAAACACCGAATTGCGTTTCAAACTTCACCAGCGCGGAATCGAGTCGACCTCGCGCCGCAGCAACGATCGAATTGTTCGCAGAATTATGAAGCAGATTGGCTTCTAGGGGTAATCTGTAGCCACTTGCACAATCAAAACCGGGGGGTAAAAAAATGCAAGAAGACAATAACGCTCAGCCAGTTGAGCAGGGGCCTGTTGAAACGCCAAGCACCACCGAAAGGCGCTGGGTAGAGCGAGACAAGCTCGCTTTTATAGCCGCGATGATGTCCTTTTCTTCGATAGTTGCTGTAGTGGTTATCGCGACGGCGGTCGTGATCTTCCTAGGCGCTTTGGGAACCCTGATAGGCAATGCAACTGGAAATAAGCCCTCGGGTATGTGGGTGGGACTGGCGATTGTCATCGCAGCCGCAGTGGTTCTTGGCGGTGCCCACCTCCTTCCCATCGCGGGCGGAGTGCCTCTCTTCCATACCCTTGCATTCGGGTTTGTGATCTGGCAGGCGATTGCAGTGAGAAATAGCGGCAAAGCCTTCAGTAAGACCATGGTCTGGTCGATAGTGCTCGCAAGCGTAGCGTTAGCAGTCGCGGCGCTATTGCTCAACGCCGGAGCTTTTCATCAATCCAACTAGTTGGCTAGCTGCGCCCACTCAATTGGCAGCTCTGCGCCAACCGCAACCGCAACCGTGCTGCCAACAACCTTGTCCCAGAGGGCAATCTCGATTCCCACGTTTGAGCGCAGTGCGATCAGGTCGTCCTCGGTGATGACGTGACCAACCGGTAGGTCGCGCACAGCGATGACGCGGCGGCGGGCGTTGGTGATTGCCGAGGTCTGGGCCTCCAGCGAGTGGTCGCGCTTACCAAACAGGGTCTTGTAGATTGCCAGCTTGTCCATAAATGCGCGTAGGTCGTGTTCGTCAACAGCGTGGTAGTGGTCGTTTCCAACGCCCTGCTTGTTGTCGGTGAAGTGCTTCTCGATGACCACCGCTCCAAACAGGGCCGCCATCTCTACCGCCGGCACGGTGCCGTCGTCCTCGGGGCGCACGTGGT
>Ga0213920_1000425_pt1 | contig 34592 bp, 31 predicted proteins | sample McNCre1117MG_FD_161054 | JGI IMG/M metagenome (GOLD analysis project Ga0213920, IMG submission 161054) | Freshwater microbial communities from McNutts Creek, Athens, Georgia, United States - 11-17 MG | ecosystem: Environmental > Aquatic > Freshwater > Creek | place: USA: Georgia | collected...
GGCGGCTACCCGCTTGAGTTTGGCACTATCTCGGTTTCTGACGGCATCTCGATGGGCCACGAAGGAATGCACTTCTCGCTAGTCTCGCGCGAGGTTATCGCCGACTCGGTTGAGACCGTGATGCAGGCCGAACGCCTTGACGGCTCGGTTCTTTTGGCCGGCTGTGACAAGTCACTGCCTGGCATGTTGATGGCTGCTGCGCGCCTGAACCTTTCTTCAGTATTCCTCTACGCCGGCTCGATCATGCCTGGTTGGGTCAAGCTTTCTGACGGCACCGAGAAGACCGTGACCATCATCGATGCCTTTGAGGCAATTGGTGCTTGCAAGGCCGGCAAGATGTCTGAGGATGACCTTGGCCGCATCGAGCGCGCAATTTGCCCTGGCGAAGGCGCTTGTGGTGGCATGTACACCGCAAACACCATGGCTTCAGCCGCTGAGGCCCTTGGCATGAGCTTGCCAGGTTCGGCTGCCCCACCGGCAGCTGACCGTCGCCGCGATGTTTGGGCTCACCGTTCGGGTGAGGCAGTAGTTAACCTTCTTCGCCTCGGCATCACCGCGCGCGACATCTTGACTAAGAAGGCCTTTGAAAACGCTATTGCCGTGACCATGGCGTTCGGTGGTTCGACTAACGCGGTTCTTCACTTGCTGGCTATTGCCCGCGAGGCCGAGGTTGACCTAACCCTTGCAGACTTCAACCGCATCGCAGACAAGGTGCCACACCTTGGTGACTTAAAGCCATTCGGCCAGTATGTGATGACCGACGTTGACCGCGTTGGCGGCGTGCCAGTTGTTATGAAGGCACTGCTTGATGCAGGGCTAATTCACGGCGACGCACTGACCGTTACCGGCAAGACCGTTGCCGAGAACCTTGCGGGCATCAACCCGCCTGACCCAGATGGCAAAATCATTCGCTCACTTCAGAACCCGATTCACAAGACTGGTGGAATTTCGATTCTTCACGGTTCGATGGCGCCTGAGGGCGCAGTTGTGAAGACCGCAGGTTTTGACCTTGATGACTTCACCGGCCCGGCACGCGTTTTCGAACGTGAGCGCGAGGCCATGGATGCACTAACCGAGGGCAAGATCGCAGCCGGCGACGTAGTGGTAATTCGCTATGAAGGCCCTAAGGGTGGGCCGGGTATGCGCGAGATGCTTGCAATTACCGGTGCAATTAAGGGTGCCGGTTTGGGCAAGGATGTCCTATTATTAACAGACGGACGATTCTCAGGCGGCACAACCGGCCTTTGCATCGGACACATTGCGCCAGAGGCCACCGAAGGTGGGCCAATTGCTCTGGTTCGCGATGGAGACTTAATTCGAGTCAACATCGCTGCTCGTTCGCTCGAACTACTCGTTGAGCCTGAAGAGCTGGCTGCCCGCAAGCAAACTTGGCAGCCTCTTCCACCGCGCTACACCCGCGGTGTTCTCGCGAAGTATTCGAAGCTTGTGCACTCTGCAGCAGAGGGCGCGTACTGCGGTTAATTCGCTCTTCCCAACAATTACCTGATTGTTGAAAAGCAACGCTAACGAGAAAAGAATTCAAATGGCTAACGAAGTTCTAACCGGAGCCGAGGCGATTGTTCGCAGCCTCGAGCTACTCGGGATTGAAGATGTCTTTGGTCTGCCAGGTGGCGCAATTTTGCCAACCTATGACCCATTGATGGATTCAAAAAAGATCCGCCACATCCTGGTCCGTCACGAGCAGGGCGCCGGTCACGCCGCCGAAGGCTATGCCTCGGCAAGTGGCAAGCTGGGCGTTTGCATCGCCACCTCGGGCCCGGGCGCAACCAACCTGGTCACCGCGATTGCCGATGCCTACATGGACTCGGTTCCGTTGTTGGCCATCACCGGTCAGGTCGGTTCGAAGCTAATCGGCACCGATGCCTTCCAAGAAGCCGACATCGTCGGAATCACCATGCCAATCACCAAGCACTCGTTCTTGGTGACCAAGGCAGCCGACATTCCAGAGACCATCGCCGCCGCTGTGATGATTGCAACCACCGGCCGCCCTGGCCCGGTTTTGGTTGACATCACCAAGGATGCCCAGCAGGGCAAGGCAGAGTTTGTCTGGCCACCGAAGGTCGACCTGCCTGGCTACAAGCCGGTTACCAAGCCTCACGGCAAGCAGATTCAGGCAGCGGCTGCGCTGATCGCTGAGTCTAAGAAGCCGGTTCTTTATGTCGGTGGCGGAGTCGTTCGCGCCGGTGCCCACAAGGAACTTTTGAAGCTTGCCGAAATGATCGGTGCTCCGGTGGTTACCACTTTGATGGCACGCGGCGCTTTCCCTGACTCGCACAAGCAGAACCTGGGTATGCCTGGCATGCACGGCACAGTCCCAGCCGTGACGGCACTTCAGAAGAGCGACCTGTTGATTACTTTGGGTGCTCGCTTTGATGACCGGGTTACCGGTGACGTCAAGGGTTTTGCCACCGGCGCAAAGGTCATCCATGTTGACATTGACCCGGCCGAAATTGGCAAGATTCGCTTTGCCGATGTGCCAATCGTTGGCGATGCCCGCGAGGTAATCAATGAGCTAAACCAAGAACTCACCGGTGTCCTGAAGTCAACCAAGCCAGATCTCAAAGACTGGTGGGTTTTTCTCGATGGCCTGGTTGAGCGCTATCCACTCGGTTTCACAAAGTCTGATGACGGCAAGCTTTCGCCGCAGCACGTGATCACCCGCATCGGTGAATTGTCAGGCCCAGAGGCAATTTATGCAGCCGGTGTCGGCCAGCACCAGATGTGGTCGGCTCAGTTCATCAAGTATGAGCGCCCAAATGCCTGGCTAAACTCTGGCGGTGCCGGAACCATGGGTTACTCGGTTCCTGCTGCGATGGGTGCCAAGGTTGGTCAGCCAGACCGCTTGGTGTGGGCTATCGACGGCGATGGTTGTTTCCAGATGACTAACCAAGAGTTGGCCACCTGCGCGATCAACAACATTCCAATCAAGGTCGCCATCATCAACAACTCTTCGCTCGGCATGGTTCGACAGTGGCAGACGTTGTTCTACAACGAGCGCTACTCGAACACCGATTTGCACACCGGCACCGATGCGCTGATGATTCCAGACTTCGTTAAGTTGGCCGAGGCATACGGCTGCCTAGCCATCCGTGTTGAAAAAGAAGAAGAGATCGACAAGGCAATCAAGTTGGCCATCGAAACCAACGATCGACCAGTTGTCATCGACTTTATTGTTAGCCGTGATGCAATGGTTTGGCCGATGGTTGCGGCTGGTTTGACCAACGATGAAGTTCAGTATGCCCGCGACGCGGCGCCAGTCTGGGACGGGATCGAATAAAAATGTCGAAGCACGTACTTTCTCTTCTAGTCGAAGACAAGCCTGGAATCTTGACCCGTGTGGCAGCGCTGTTTGCCCGCCGCGGGTTCAACATCGAGTCTCTAGCCGTGGGCACGACCGAGGTCGAGGGTCTCTCGCGCATCACCGTTGTGGTTGGTGTCGAGGGTGCTCCGCTTGAGCAGGTGACCAAGCAGCTAAACAAATTGATCAACGTGATCAAGGTTGTTGAGCTCGAGGCCGACCAGGCCGTTCAGCGTGACCACATGCTAATCAAGGTTCGCACCGATGCCTCAACTCGCTCTCAAGTGCTCGAGGCAGTAACCTTGTTCCGTGCGCGAGTGATTGACGTCGTGAACGACGCCGTGATCATTGAGGTTACCGGGGACACCGCAAAGTGTGCCGCGTTCATCAAGGTTCTTGAACCATACGGCATCAAAGAATTGGTGCAGTCTGGCGTTTTGGCAATGGGCCGTGGCTCAAAGTCAATCAGCGAGAAGATCCTCAAGTAAAAAGCTTCGGCGGGGCAGCGCTTCGCCGGTAGAACCAAACCAATACGTTTTACAAAAAACAAACAAGGAGATACAAAGTGGCTGAAATCTTTTATGACAAGGATGCAGACCTTTCGATCATTCAGGGTCGCAAGGTAGCAGTACTTGGCTATGGTTCACAGGGACACGCTCACTCGCTAAACCTGAAGGACTCAGGCGTAGACGTAGTAGTAGGTCTTCCTGCTGGTTCAAAGTCAAAGGCAAAGGCTGAAGAGGCCGGCCTAAAGGTGCTAACCCCAGCTGAGGCTTCAGCATGGGCCGACGTAATCGTCGTTCTTGCACCAGACCCACGCCAGCGCGACCTTTACACCCAGGACATCGAGCCAAACCTAGCTCCTGGAAAGGCACTAGTTTTCGGTCACGGTTTCGCGATCCGCTTCGGCTACATCACCGCTCCTGAGGGCGTAGACGTATTCCTAGTTGCTCCAAAGGGCCCGGGCCACCTAGTTCGTCGTGAGTATGAAGGCGGTCGTGGTGTTCCAAACCTAATCGCCGTTCACCAGGACGCTTCTGGCAACGCATTCGAGCTAGGTCTTTCATACTCGAAGGCAATTGGTGGAACCCGTGCGGGCACCATCAAGACCACTTTTGCTGAAGAGACCGAGACCGACTTGTTCGGTGAGCAGGCTGTTCTATGTGGTGGCGCTTCACAGCTCATCCAGTACGGCTTCGAGACTCTAACCGAGGCTGGCTACCAGCCTGAGGTTGCTTACTTCGAGGTTCTTCACGAGCTAAAGCTAATCGTCGACCTAATGTACGAGGGTGGCATTGCCAAGCAGCGCTGGTCAGTTTCTGACACCGCCGAGTACGGTGACTACATCTCTGGCCCACGCGTTATCGGCCCAGACGTGAAGGACCGCATGCGCGATGTTCTAACCGACATCCAGGATGGCACCTTCGCTCGTCGTTTCGTTGCCGACCAGGATGCGGGAGCACCTGAGTTCCTAGCGCTACGCGCCAAGGGCGAGGCACACCCAATCGAGGCAGTGGGCCGCAACCTGCGCAAGCTTTTCTCATGGATCAAGAACGCTGACGACTACCAGGAAGGCAACGCAGCTCGCTAAACCTATTTGGTTTGCGGCTCGTTTCTAACGGTTCGTAAGAGAAGAGGCATCCCTTAGGGGGTGCCTCTTTTTCAATACCATTCGGGTGTAAGGTTTTGTCCATGAAGTTATCTGAACTCACGCTGCCAAAAAACCGTTGGAAGCTCTGGGGCACCCTGGCCTCGCTTTCGGCGTTTCCTGCGATGGCAACCGACCTTTATTTGCCCGGGTTCCCGGCCGTGGCTCACCAGTTTTCGGTTTCCACCTATGAGGTCCAGCTAACCCTTTCATCCTTCTTCTATGGAATGGCCGCTGGGCAGTTGCTCTGGGGTGCCACCTCTGACCGACTAGGTCGCAAGCTGCCGACCATCCTGGGAATCAGCCTTTTCATCATTGGTTCAATCGCCTGCGCCTTTGCGCCAAATCTGTGGTTCTTGATCATCGCCCGTTTCATCCAGGCTCTGGGCGGGGCCGCTGCGATGACCATCGTGCGGGCTATCGTCCGCGACCTTTATAGCGGCGAGGAAATGGCTCGAACCATGTCTGCCGTGATGTCCATTTTTATGGCGGCACCAATTCTGGCGCCATCCCTGGGCGCACTTATCCTCCAGTATGGGCAGTGGAACTGGATCTTCATCGTGCTCGCCATTTTTGGTGTGCTGGCAATTCTAAACTTTGCGCAAATGCCCGAAACCTTGCCACGTGAGCAACGCCAACGAAATGGTGTTGGCGATGTGATCAGGGTATACGGGTCAATTTTGAGAACCTCAGAATTCAATTTCGCGGTGCTTCAAGCTTCTGCGGCATCGCTGATGCTGTTCAGTTATGTTTCGCTAATTCCATCGGTGCTAATGGTCGAGTTCGGCGCAACTCCGGCGCAGTTCGGTATTTTCTTCGGCGTCAATGCGTTGTCGCTCGTGGCCGGGGCTCAAATTAACCGCAGAATCTTGAAGCGACTAAAGGTTCACGAAGCCCTTCGCAATTTCGTTATTTTCCAGGCAATCATGGCCGTGGTCTTATTCACCCTGGCTCACACCTTCCCGGTCATCTGGGTAATCCTGCCGATGCTGATGCTTACCATCGGCGCCAACACCTCGATTGGCGGCAACAGCGCCACCATGGCAATGGCCCCGTTCAAGAGTTCTGCGGCGCAGGCCTCGGCATTGGTTGGTGTAATCCAGGGTCTGTCGGGCGCTTCGATCGCAGCAATCGCCGCCGTTCTTCCTGGTCAACCGCTTGAAAAAATGACCACGATGATGCTGGTGATTGCCGCGGTAGCCAACACGGTGCTGTTCATCCGTGAACGCAAATTAAAGCTTCAGGCGTAGCCGACGCCGGTTAGGGCCTTAGGTTGGGGCGGCTCGTTAGCGCTGCAGTTTACGGCCGCAGGGTTAGTTCAACCAAAGGGTTATTTTTCACCTGACGGACAAATTCGGATTCGCCGCGTTCCCACTCGAGCCCGGTGGCGAATTGCACATTTACTTCGCGGCCAAGTAAATCCTCAGCTTTGGCTGCAGCTCTGGATGCCTCGATCCTGCTGACATTGCCAATTAGGAGCAGGTCGACTTCCTTTGGAGCAGCTTCAGTTTGACGCGATAATCGAGCCGCCCAGATGCCAAACAGGTAGGCGTGCTCAATTCCATCGAGGCCAAGCAAGAGTGGCGGCAACACCGCCGCCGGCCCATAGCTGAATGCCACAATTTGGCTAACCGAATCAAAAAGCAGGTGTTTTTTATTCGCCTGGATGAACCGCGCACGCCCGACCGATTTTTGAATTACCAGTTGCCCGTCCAGCAATCGATCAACCTCGCGCATGGCGGTGGGCAAGCTGGTGCCGGCGAATTCGGCCAGGTGGCTGATTGAGAAGAGCTCTTCGGGGTTCATGAAGAGTTCGGCCAAAATCAGGCCTTGCGCGTCACTTTTGAGCAGTGGCGAGAGCTTTGCGGCAGCTACTTTCACATAAGCAATTCTAAGTTACGTTTATTGAAATTTAAGTTAGCGATTTTTCACATATTCGCCCCTAAACTGGAACCCGTTGCCAGGTTAGCTTGGCGATAAACCAAACACTAAACGACAGGATCTTGCCATGACCAAGCCAGTAGTTGTAATCGCTGAAGAACTTTCTCCAGCCACCGTAGAGGCCCTTGGCCCAGACTTTGACGTTGTAAACGTGGACGGCACCGACCGCCCGGCACTGCTATCGGCTCTGGCTAAGGCCGACGCAATCTTGGTTCGATCGGCAACCCAGGTTGACGCCGAGGCGATCGCCGCCGCACCAAAGCTAAAGGTCGTTGCTCGCGCTGGTGTTGGCCTAGACAACGTGGACATCAAAGCGGCAACCGCTGCCGGTGTCATGGTGGTTAATGCGCCAACTTCAAATGTCGTCTCGGCGGCCGAGCTTGCCATCGCCCAGATGTTGGGCCTAGCTCGTCACATCCCAGATGCAAACCAGTCACTGAAGGCAGGGGAGTGGAAGCGTTCACAATTCACCGGCGCCGAGCTCTATGAAAAGACTGTCGGAATCGTCGGCCTTGGCCGAATCGGTGGCCTCGTGGCTCAGCGTCTTGCCGGCTTTGGTGTTGAGCTAATCGGTTACGACCCGTACATCACCCCGGCTCGCGCAGAGGCGATGGGCGTCAAGTTGGCATCGCTTGAAGAAGTCATGAAGCAGTCTGACTTCATCACCATTCACATCCCAAAGACTCCTGAGACCACCGGCATGATCTCAACCGCTCAGTTCAAGATTGCCAAGCCAAACTTGCGCATTGTGAACTGTTCACGCGGTGGCATCATCGATGAAGCTGCCCTGTTCACTGCCCTAAGCACCAACCAGATTGCCGGCGCCGGCCTAGACGTGTTCGTGACCGAGCCGCCAAAGGACAACCCGCTGCTTACCCTGAAGAACATCCTGGTTACCCCACACCTTGGTGCCTCTACCGATGAGGCTCAGGAAAAGGCCGGTATTTCGGTGGCAAAGTCTGTTCGCCTGGCCCTTGCCGGCGACCTTGTTCCTGACGCCGTCAACGTCGCCGGTGGAAACATCGACTCATCGGTAAAGCCTGGCATCAACCTGATTGAAAAACTTGGTCAGGTGCTGTTTGGCATTTCGGGTGGCAACGTGAGCGCCATCGAGGTTGAGGTTCGCGGTGAGATCGCGGTGCACGACGTTTCAGTTTTGAAGCTTGCCGGTCTGAAGGGCTTCTTCCAGAACGCCGTCACCGAGCAGGTTTCATACGTGAACGCACCGTTGCTTGCAGACCAGCGCGGCATTGAAGTTAAGCTCACCGTTGACACCAACTCAGATGAATACCGCAACGTGACCACCATCAAGGCAACCCTCACCGATGGCACCACTGCTTCGGTTTCGGGAACCGTTATCGGCCCTAAGCTTCACCAGAAGATCACCAACATCAATGGCTACGACGTTGAATTGGCGCTAGCCGAGCACCTAGTGCTGATGGTTTACGGTGACCGCCCTGGCATCGTGGCAATCTACGGCAAGGCATTTGCCGATGCAGGCATCAACATCGCAGCCATGCAGATTGCCCGTCAGCAGAAGGGCGGCAAGGCGCTTTCGGTCATCACCGTTGACTCACCTGTTGATGCAGCGGTCCTCGAGGCTGTTCGCGTTGCCATCGAGGCAGACGTGATGAAGGCGATCGACATCAACGCTTAGACATTCTCAGGAATCACAAAAACCCCGACCTCTCACGAGACTCGGGGTTTTTGCGTATTGGCTAAAGATTTAGAGGCTTGGGTGGAACGAAACCTCGCGGCCAGATGAGATCCAACCTGCGGTGCCACCGGCAACCGAAACGGCGTCATAGCCCTGGCTGATCAGATAGTCTGCGCCTGATTGGCTGCGTGCGCCAGAGCGGCAGATTACAAAGATCTTCTCTTCCTTTGGAATCAGGTGAAACTTGTCTGGAAGCTGACCCAGTGGGATGTGGTGCACGTTAGGAACGTGACCGTCCGCAAACTCGTCATCTTCACGCACGTCAAGCACCCAAGCGTTGGTTTCTAGCTCAAGGGCTAGGTCTGAAACGGTGATTTCGTCGGCCATCTTTGTTCCTTTCAAAAAGCGTTAGATTTCAAGTATGGATTCTTCTTACTGGGACGCAAAATTCGACACCGATGACTACATCTACACGACCGTGGTAAATCGGTTCGTAAAGGAGTATTGCGAGCCCCTAATTGCCAAGCAACCGAAGGGAAAGATGATCGATCTTGCCGGTGGCGAGGGCAGAAATGCGATTTGGTTCTCAGAGCAGGGATGGCAGTCTGAGAATATCGATTGGTCTAAAAAGGCCCTCAGCAAGTCGCTCAAGTTAGCCGAGGAACGCGGCGTTTCCGACCTGCATTTTGCCCACATCGCCGATGCCACCGGTTTCGAATCGGTGCTCACCCCGGTCGATATCGGAGTCGTGGCCTATCTTCAGGTTCCTCACCAAGACCTGGCCGATGCACTTGACACCTTGGTGGAAAACGTCCGCAAGGGCGGCCACATTCTCGGTGTCTGGCACGCTGCCGAGAATCTTGCCGATGGCTATGGCGGCCCGCGGGATGCCGCAGTTTTACCATCGGTGGCCAGCCTTGCCGAGATTTGTGCAGATTTGCCGGTTGAAATTGAGGTGCTCACCAATCGCGATGGTCAAGTTCAGACCAAGGACGGGCTAAAGCCTTCGATCACCGTGGTGCTGCTAGCTAAGAAGCTCTAAACTCGCACGAAAAACTCAGGTGGATTGGGCTCGTCAGCCCAGAAACAGGGGTTTAGGGAGAGTAAAGTTGACAGCAATCAACTGTTTTGGAGCATCAAAATGACTCGTGAATACAATATCGCAGTAATCGGTGGCGATGGAATTGGCCCTGAGGTTACCAACATTGCCCTCGAGGCAATCAAGCGAGTCACCGCGGGTTCCGGAGTCGAATTTCACACCACCGAGTTTGATCTCGGTGCACGTCGTTACCTAGCCACCGGCGAGACCCTGACTGATGCCGATCTTGCCAAGCTAAAAGAACACGATGCAATCCTCTTGGGTGCCATTGGTGACCCAAATGTGCCTTCCGGTGTGCTCGAGCGCCAGCTGTTGCTCAAACTTCGTTTTTCATTTGACCACTATGTAAACCTGCGCCCAACCAAACTTTATCCGGGAGTGATCAGCCCATTGGCAAACCCTGGAAAGGTCGACTTTGTAGTGGTTCGCGAGGGAACCGAAGGCCCGTACGTTGGCAACGGTGGCGCCATCCGAGTGGGCACCCCGGCCGAGGTTGCCAACGAGGTTTCGGTCAACACAGCTTTTGGTGTTGAGCGCCTGGTTCGCTATGCCTTCGAGCTTGCTTCAAACCGTGACCGCAAGAAGGTCACTTTGGTTCACAAGCACAATGTTTTGGTGCACGCCGGCTGGTTGTGGCAGCGCACCGTGAATAAGGTTGCCGAGGAATTCCCTGGAATCACCCACGATTACCTTCACATCGATGCAGCCACCATTTTTATGGTGACCGACCCATCACGTTTCGATGTCATCGTGACTGACAATCTTTTCGGTGACATCATCACCGACCTGGCTGCTGCGATCGGCGGCGGCATCGGCCTAGGTGCCTCGGGCAACATCAACCCAGATGGCACCTTCCCAAGCATGTTCGAACCGGTTCACGGCTCGGCACCAGACATCGCGGGCAAGAACATTGCCGACCCAACCGCGGCAATTTTGTCAGCCGCGCTGCTGCTCAACCACCTGAACAACCCGGTTGCGGCATCTCGAATTGAAGCCGCAGTTGCGGCAGATCTGGCAACTCGTGACGCCAAAAAGCGTTCGACCACAGAAGTGGCCGAAGCAATTTTCGCGTTGCTCTAAACCTCAAGCCCAATCGTTTTCGAACGAAACCGTTTCAAGAAAGAAGCAGATCATGGCCGATCTAAAGTTTGAAGTAATTCGCAACACCAATCCAAAGCCCGATGCCGAGCGTGAGGAAATTCTCAAGGCTCCGGTTTTTGGCGCTAACCTAACCGATCACCAGGTTGTCGTGGTTTGGGAAAAAGACAAGGGCTGGCACAGTGCTCAGCTGATTCCATACGGCCCAATCATGATGGACCCATCGGCTGCGGTGCTTCACTATGGTCAGGAAATCTTCGAGGGCATCAAGGCCTACCGCCACGCGGATGGTTCTATCTGGACCTTCCGTCCTGATGCAAACGCTGCCCGACTTCAGCTCTCGGCTCGTCGCATGGCGTTGCCTGAACTTCCAAGTGAGATTTTTGTCGAGTCACTGAAGCAGCTAATTGCAGTCGATGGTGCCTGGGTGCCAGAGCCAGTGAATGAAAAAACTCTTTACATTCGCCCGTTTGAAATCGCAGCAGAAAACTTCCTCGGTGTGCGTGCCGCCCACCGCGCCGAATACCGTGTGATTGCATCGCCGGTTGGACCTTATTTCACCGGTGGCCTGAAGCCGGTTTCAATCTGGATTGCCCTTGACTCGGCGCGCGCCGGCAAGCACGGCACCGGTGAGGCAAAGACCGGTGGCAACTATGCCGCATCCTTGCTTGCCCAAAATGAGGGCTATGAAAATGGCTGCTCGCAGGTAATGTTCCTTGACGCCGAATCTTCGACCTACATCGAAGAACTTGGCGGCATGAACCTATTCTTCGTCTACAAGGACGGCCACGTGGTGACTCCATCGCTGGACGGCACCATTCTTCGCGGAATCACGCGCGACTCGGTCGTCACTTTGATTAAGGACCGCGGTCTAAAAATCGAGGAGCGCAAGGTTACCCTCGACGAAGTTCGCGCTGGGATCAACTCGGGCGAAATCGTCGAGGTTTTTGCCTGCGGAACCGCTGCCGTGATCACGCCAATTGGTCAGTTCAAGAGCCGTCTCGAGACCATCGGTGAGGCCGACGCGGAGCCGGGTCATCTCACCGCAAGCCTGCGCGAAGAACTAACTGGCATCCAGTATGGCAAGGTCGCAGACCGCCACAACTGGCTAGTGAAGCTAAGCGACTAATGCGCATCGCACGGTTTAGCCGGGGCGGCGAGCCAAAGTTTGGCATTGTCGATGGGCCCGAGTTGGTGCTTCTGAAAGGCCACCCTTTGGTTGCCGGCTATGACACCACCGGTGACCGTGTTCCGATCAAGGATGTAAAGCTTCTCGCGCCGACCATCCCATCAAAGATTGTCTGCGTTGGTTTGAACTACACCACGCACATCGGTGAAATTCCCGGCGCTCATGCCAGTGAAGAGCCAACCCTGTTCTTCAAGCCATCCAGCGCGATTGTTGGTCCCGGTGATTCGATCGTGATTCCAGAACAGAGCGAGCGCGTCGAGCTTGAGGTTGAGCTTGCCGTGGTGATTGGTCAGATTGCTAAAAATGTGACCGAGAAAGAAGCCCTGAATTATGTTTGGGGTTACACCATCGCCAACGATGTTTCTGCCCGCGATCTTCAGTTCTCAGACCAGCAGTGGGCTCGTTCCAAGGCCTTCGATAGCTTCTGCCCAATTGGCCCATGGATCGAGACCGATTTTGTGCCAGATGGCCAGGAGCTCACCTCGAGAATTAATGGTGAAACCAAGCAGTCGGCAACCATGAACCACATGTTGCACAACGTTCCTCGAATCATCTCCTATGTCTCACAGAATATGACCCTGCTCCCGGGGGATGTGATTCTCACCGGAACTCCGGCCGGGATTTCGCAAATCGTTTCTGGCGACATCGTCGAGTGTGAGATCGAGGGTATCGGCACCCTGGTGAACCCGGTTATCTAGCCAAGTATCAAGCCAAACGTTTGGCCGTTTGCGCTGGTCGTTTAGACTTGATGGCATTATGTCATCCCTCATCACAGCACCCTTTTCAACCGCCACCGGCCCTGACGTCAAGGTGCGTTTTTGCCCTTCGCCAACCGGTTTGCCTCACGTCGGTTTGATTCGCACGGCGCTGTTTAACTGGGCCTACGCCCGCCACACCGGCGGTTCGTTCCTCTTTCGCATCGAAGACACCGATGCTGAGCGTGACAGCGAAGAATCTTTCGAGATGATTCTGGATGCACTGAACTGGCTCGGTCTTAACTGGGATGAAGGCGTTAACGTTGGCGGCCCTGCCGAGCCATATCGTCAGAGTGAGCGCGGGCACATTTATCTCGAGGTAATCGAGAAGTTGAAGGCCTCGGGTCACATCTACGAAAGCTTCCTAACCGGCGAAGAAATCGACGAACGCAACAAGGCCGCCGGCCGCGCGGTGCAGCTTGGCTACGACAACTCTGAGCGTGACCTCACCGATGAGCAAAAAGCGGCTTACCGCGCCGAAGGCCGAAGCCCGGCACTTCGCCTGCGCGTGCCAGAAACCGACATCACCTTCACTGACCTAGTTCGCGGCGAGATCACCTTCCCAGCTGGTTCGTTCCCAGACTTCGTTGTGGTTCGTCCAAACGGGCAGCCGCTTTACACTCTGGTGAACCCGGTTGACGATGCCTTGATGGGGGTCACTCACGTGCTTCGCGGTGAAGACCTATTGTCATCAACCCCGCGCCAGATAGCCCTTTACAACGCCATGTATGAGGCGGGCATCACCGGCTTCATTCCGCAGTTCGGTCACCTGCCATATGTGATGGGTGAGGGAACCAAGAAGCTTTCAAAGCGTGACCCAGAAGCAAACTTGTTCCACCACCGTGACCGCGGTTTCATCCCTGAGGGCTTGCTGAACTACCTGTCACTGCTTGGCTGGGGTTTGAGCGCCGATCAGGATATTTTCACGATGGAAGAGCTGGTTGCCGCCTTTGATGTGAAGAACGTCAACCCAAACCCGGCCCGCTTCGACCAGAAGAAGGCCGATGCCATCAATGCGGCGCACATTCGCCTGTTGACGCTTGACGATTTCAAGTCGCGACTGATGCCATACCTGCAGAGTGCCGGCATCGTTGGCGCCACCTTGACCGCTGCCGAGGCAGCAATCTTGGACGCGGCCGCGCCACTGATTCAGGAGCGCCTGGTTGTGCTCAGCGAGGCACCGGATCTGATCAGCTTCTTGTTCAAGACCGCCGATGAGATCGTGATCGAGGATGATGCCAAGGCTGGCCTGCCTGAAAACACTGTCGAAGTATTGACTGCGGCTATCGCAGCCCTTGAGCCGATTGCAGAATCAGAGTTCAAGGCCGAGAAAATTCAGGCCGAATTGCAAGCCGCGCTAATCGATGGCTTGGGTCTAAAGCCACGCATCGCATTTGGCCCGCTTCGCACCGGAATCTCGGGGCGCCGCATCTCACCACCGCTTTTCGAATCGATGGAAATTCTTGGCAAGACTGAGACCATTGCTCGTCTAGCGGCGTTTGCCAGCCAAGGCTAAGAACGGCTAGAATAGTAAGTCGAGCCCTCGGGCCCGAGCAGTACCTTGGGGTATGGTGTAATTGGCAACACGGAGGTTTCTGGTACCTTTGTTCTTGGTTCGAGTCCAGGTACCCCAGCTTTGAAAAACGCTTCCTACGGGAGGCGTTTTCGCTTTAACCGGCCATTTAAACTGTCGTAGATTCACCGATTTCGAGCCACTCATACTTGCCGCCGTTTTGCTCGGTGACTGCTTGGATGCGACCGTTGTTTAGCTGGTGGCCAAACTCGCTCAGGTGAATGTTGTGAGTCGGGAAGCAGCGCTTGGGTTTGACCGCGGCGATGAAATCCATCACCTCTGAAATCTTGAGCCACGGTGCCGAGGATGGGCAGGCCAGAATCTCAACTTCACGGTCTGGTTGGGTGAAACTGTCACCTGGGTAATAAAGCTTGTCATTCACCATCACGCCGCAGTTTTGAATCAGTGGAATCGAACGATGAATTTCGGCATGCATGTCGCCAAAGAATTCCAAGGTGTAGTTGCCCACCTCATAAAAGTCGCCATGGTGAACCGCAATCGTGTTGAACTCTGGGCGTGATTCGGCAAGCCGCTGCTTGACCTCATCGGTGCCATAAATGGTGATGCCCGGGTTGCCGGCAACTATGCGGTCGAGCTGCTCTTCATAGCAGTGGTCGTCATGGATGTGGGTGATCACAATTGCCTGAACCTCTTTGCGGCCCTCGATCGGTTGGGTGTAAACCCCAGGGTCGAGAATCAGGTGCTGACCGTTTTCTTCAAACTCGAGGCAGGCATGGCCAAACTTTGTGATCTTCATGGCTTCATTCTGCCAAGGTTTAACGCCGCCCGAGCATAAGATTTCAAAGGCAAACATTCGCGATGGAGAATAAATGGACGAGCAGCTAACCCACCGGGCTAAGGCCCCGGGGTATAAGCCTGGCTGGCTGTTCCTAACCGGTATTGCCATGACTGCGGGAATTGCCTTTGGGCTTTGGAATACCTTCGCCACCAGCACGTCAACGCGCTTCGAATTTTGGTGGTTGTTTGCCTGGCTCGTGCCAGTTGTGCTGCTGGGTCGCTTTGCAACTGCCTGGCTGGAGAAATTCATAAAAAACGAATCTTCGCTAGGCAAAAACCTAAAGTTCATGAAGCAAGCCCAAAAGGTTCGCCCACAACTTGAAGTTCGGGTTGAGAAAGTCACCATCTGGTTCACCTATGCGGTTGTTTTGATGGGGCTTGCCGTCGGGGTTCTGGGCTGGCTTTACGGTGGCCTGACCGCGCAGGCCGCGACCGAGCGTTTCATGGCAGTTCTATTAATTGCCGCGCCTCAGGCGCTTTTGCTTGCCATTCCAACCCCTTCGCGAGTTGCCGCAGCGATTGCCGCGAGTCACCAGATTTACTATTCGAACCGAGAACAATTTGATGCCTTGGGTTCGGTGGACATGGTTGTTTTCGATAAGACCGGCACGCTAACCACTGCCGAGCGCCGGTTTATGGGCGCACACCTAACTCACGGTTCTCCGCTAATCACCTCGGATGATTTGTTGGCCTTGGCGGCCGGGGTTGAAGCGGGCGCTGACCACCCGATTGCTTTGGCGATTACCGAAGAAGCCAAGCGACGCGATCTGGTTTTGCCCGAGGTTCGTGACTTCCGACTGATCCCGGGGCAGGGTTCTGCAGGAACCCTTGATGCGCAAACCTTGGTGGTTGGTGGGCCAATCATCCTCACGTCAAGAAACATGACTCTCTATGTGGGTGACCTGGTCAAGTGCGATGCGGCAAACTCGCTTGGGCACACCGTTCTTTTTGTAATTCGTGACACCGAATTATTGGGTTGGCTTGAGCTCGGCGACCACATCCGGGGCAGTTCAAAGAATGCCGTTCACGCCTTGCAATTTGAGCGAAAGCGCGTTGGGCTAATGACCGGGGATGCCCACGGCGTTGCGGCATCGGTTGCCAAAGAAATTGGAATCACCGAGATTTTCCCTGAGGTTTTGCCACACCAGAAGGCAGAGGTGGTCAGCCGATTGCAGGCAGACACCTCGCGGGTGGCGATGGTTGGTGATGGCGTAAACGATGCCCAGGCGCTGCAACAGGCAAACGTTGGCGTGGCCTTTGCTGTCGAAGGATTCGAGCCGGTCGAATCGGCCGGAATCATGATTGCCTCGACCGACCCGCTGGTCTTTAGCCGCGCTCTGATTTTGTCAGCTAGAGCGAAGAAGAAGACGGGTCAAAACCTTGGCTGGGCAATCACCTTTAGTGCTCTGACTTTGCCTTTAGCCGCCGGTGCGTTGTCTGAGGTGGGTTTCATTCTTTCGCCCGCAATAGCCGCCGGCTTGTCCCTGGCTATGTCCATCCTGATTCTGCTGAACTCTCGCAGTCTGCGGCGCGGATAATCATGCGACTGGGCCTCATCATCAATCCAACCTCGGGTCGAGGAAAGGGCGCTGCCCGAGGAGAGCTGGTGCTGGCCACGATGTCTGCTCGAGGTCAGGACGTTCTAAACCTATCCGGCAACAGCATCGATGAGGCCAACGCTAATGCGCGGCAGGCCATCCATGACAACAGGATTGACGGTTTGGTTGTCGTCGGCGGTGACGGAATCGCACACTTGGGCGTCAATGTTGCCTGCGACACCGGAATATCTCTGGGCCTGATCGCGGCCGGAACCGGCAATGACCTGGCCCGAAGCCTCGGTTTGCCTGAGGGTGATGTGGTGGCTGCAACCCATGCCGTGCTCGATAGGCTGGGGCATCCCCGCAAAGTTGACGCAGTCAAAACGCACACGTCAACCGGCGAGTTTTGGTTTTTCGGAACCGCTTCGGCCGGCTTTGACGCCATCTGCAACCAGCGCGCCAATCAAATGAGTTGGCCCAAAGGTCAAAGACGCTATGAGATTGCCATGTTGCTTGAGCTAGCCAAGTTCAAGCCAATTCACTATCAGGCGACCATCGATGGCGAGCACCGCACATTCGATGCCATGCTCTGCGCGGTGGCAAACGGGCCGGCCTTTGGCGGTGGCATGCTGATCGCACCCGAGGCCAAGGTCGACGATGGCTTCCTGGACCTATTCATCGTGCATGCCATGAGCCGGGTTGAACTCCTGAAAGTTTTCCCAAAGGTTTATTCGGGTGCTCACGTCAGTCATCCGTCGGTGGCAATCGTGCGTGCCAAGTCAGTCAAACTCACCGCGGCAAACATGCCGGTATACAGCGATGGCGAGGCACGAGGCCACCTACCGCTCACCGCAACGGTGGTGCCGGGCGCCCTGTCGGTTTTTGCCTAATCCCGACTAGCGCCGGTTCAGCTAATGTGGCATAATCGACAGGTTGCGAAAAACGGTCCCATCGTTTAGCGGCCTAGGACACCGCCCTCTCACGGCGGCAGCACGGGTTCAAATCCCGTTGGGATCACGATTACCCCTCTCGATGCATTGACTCGGGAGGGGTTTTCCTTTAGCTGGTTCGGCGCAAGCGAGTTAGACCCGCAAAAATTACAATCAAAAAGACCGGAATAAGGGCCGCCACGTTCACGCCGATAAACATGAATGCGGTCAAGATCGAGCCCGCCACCGCGCCTCCGAACGCGCCAGAAAGATTCATGAGCGAGTCGCTTAGACCTTGAACGTTGGTTTTTTCTTCAACCGGCAGCGTGGCAGTCAAAAGAGCTGCGCCACCAACCGTCGAGGCAGACCAACCAAGACCGAGCAAAAACAGGCCGATGGTGACCAGTGTCCGGTCGTCCTGACCAAAGCCCGCGATTGCTAACGCGGCAACGTAAATTATTTGCCCAAGGATGACCGTTTGCACGCGACCTAGCTTGTCGGAAAGCCATCCGAAAATCGGCGAGAACGCATACATGCCAGCAATGTGGAGGCTGATTGTGAAGCCAACCACAACCAGGTCAAAGCCCATGCCCTTCATGTGAATCGGGGTCATAGACATTACCGAGACCATCACCATGTGGCTCAGTGCAATTGCGCTAATTGCGAAGGCGGCCAGCGGATATTTTTTCAAGGTTGCAATTGCCGTGGCAAACGAAGTCTTGCCTTTGGTTTTCGCGGCATTCAATTGCTTGGCCACCAAGAGTGGATCTGGGCGAAGACCTAACCAAAAAACCGTTGAGGCCGCGATCTGGGCAATGATGGTGAAAAGAAATGGGCCGGTCATGGTTGGCAAGCCAAGAGCGTGTCCAACAATCTCACCAGGCCCAAAGAGGTTCGGGCCGATTACGGCGCCGAAGGTGGTTGCCCAAACCACAACCGACAGGTCTCGACCGGTGGAGCGGTTTGAAGGAAGATCGGTTGCGGCGAATCTGGCCTGGAGGCCAACCGCAGAACCTGCCCCCAAAAGAAATAGCGCAATCAGAAGCAGCGGGAAGACTTGAACCGCCGCAGCGGTTATTACTAGGGCGGCACCGGAAATTGCGATGCCGGCACCGGTGGCTAGTGAAACACGACGACCTCGGGCATAAGCCAAACGGGCCAGTGGAATTGCCCAAGCGGCGGCGCCAAGTGTGCTGAATGTTGCGGCAGAACCTGCCCAGGCCGGCGAGCCGGAAATCTGTGCAGCCAGAAGGGAGCCGATTGAGAGTGTTGATCCCAAGCCGAAGCCAGATAAAACCTGCCCAGCGGTCAATACTCGGATGGTCTTCTTCTGGAGGAAATCCAGGCCGTTATCGCTCATTCCGCCAGCCTATACCGAAGCAATCTGGCTGCTGCCGCGGTAAACTTTTAGTTCAATCGTTTTGAGGTGTTTGTATGACAAATAAGCCGTTAACTCTGGCCGAAAAGGTATGGAACGACCATTTGGTCGCCAAGGGTGAAAATGGTTCGCCCGACCTGCTCTACATCGACCTCCACCTGGTTCACGAGGTAACTAGCCCACAGGCCTTCGATGGCTTGCGTTTGGCTGGCCGCCCGGTTCGCCGCACTGACCTGACCATCGCAACCGAGGACCACAACACCCCGACTTGGGATATTGACAAGCCGATCGCTGACCTAACCAGCCGCACCCAAATCAATGCCCTGCGCGAAAACACCAAAGAGTTTGGCGTTCGCATCCACTCGCTTGGTGATGCTGAGCAAGGTATTGTTCACGTGGTTGGTCCTCAGCTTGGCCTAACCATGCCTGGCATCACTGTGGTCTGCGGCGACTCTCACACCTCGACCCATGGCGCCTTTGGTGCGCTTGCGATGGGCATCGGCACCTCAGAGGTGGAACACGTTCTTGCCACTCAGACGTTGCCTTTGAAGCCGTTCAAAACCATGGCCATCAACGTTGAAGGCACCCTTCGCCCGGGCGTTACCGCCAAAGACATCATCCTTGCGGTCATCGCCAAAATCGGCACCGGTGGCGGCCAAGGCTATGTCCTCGAGTACCGCGGCAGCGCCATCCGTGCACTTTCAATGGAAGCCCGCATGACTATTTGCAACATGTCAATTGAGGCGGGAGCGCGCGCCGGCATGGTGGCCCCAGATCAAACCACCTATGACTACCTGGACGGCCGCCCACACGCACCGCAGGGCGCCGAGTGGGATGCCGCCATTGAATATTGGAACACCTTGCCAACCGACGAAGGTGCCAAGTATGACGCCGAGGTTTTCCTAGACGCAGACACCCTTGACCCGTTTGTAACCTGGGGCACCAACCCTGGTCAGGGAATCAGCCTGAACGATACCGTGCCAAGTCCGGATGACTTCGCAGATCCAAATGACAAGGCAGCTGCCGTTCGCGCCCTCGAGTACATGGACCTAACTCCCGGCACCAAAATGAAGGACATCGCGGTGAACACCGTGTTCCTTGGCTCTTGCACCAACAGCCGCATTGAAGATCTTCGTGCTGCCGCTGCAATCATCCAGGGTCACACCAAGGCTGAAGGGGTTCGCTTCATGGTGGTTCCTGGTTCGGCCAAGGTCCGCTTGCAAGCTGAGGCCGAGGGTCTAGACAAGATCTTCAAGGACTTCGGCGCCGAGTGGCGATTTGCCGGCTGTTCAATGTGTTTGGGAATGAATCCCGACCAGTTGGCACCGGGGGAGCGCTCTGCTTCAACCTCAAACCGAAATTTTGAGGGCCGTCAGGGCAAGGGTTCAAGAACTCACCTGGTTTCACCTCTGGTTGCGGCAGCCACCGCGATTCGCGGCACGCTTTCTGCACCCGCAGACCTAATCGAGGCAACTTCAAAGGAGACCAACTAATGGAAAAATTTGAGGTTTTCACCGGGGTTGGCGCACCACTGCGCCGAAGCAACGTTGACACCGACCAGATCATCCCAGCGGTTTATTTGAAGCGCATCACCAAGACCGGCTTCGAGGACGCGCTTTTCGCCGCTTGGCGAAGCGACCCCGAGTTTGTCTTGAACCAGGAGCCCTATAAGCACGCCCAGGTGTTGGTTGCCGGCCCTGATTTTGGAACCGGTTCAAGCCGCGAGCACGCGGTTTGGGCGCTTCGCGATTATGGCTTCAAGTGTGTTTTGTCGGCCAAGTTCGCCGACATCTTCCGCGGCAACTCTGGCAAACAGGGTTTGATTGCCGGCCAAATCACCGAAGCCGACACCGAGAATCTGTGGGCGGCTCTCGAGGCAAACCCTGGCGCGTCAATCACCATCAATTTGGTTGAGCAAACCGCCACGATTGGTGACCTATCGGTGCACTTTGACATTGACGAATACACTAAATGGCGTCTGCTAGAGGGCTTGGATGACATCGGGCTCACCCTGCGTGACGAGCAAGCGATTACCGATTTTGAAGCAAAGCGCCCGGCTTGGATGCCTAAAACTTTGCCGGCGAAGCACTAAGGAGACCTATGAGTCAGATCACCGTTCACGGTGGCAAGCCACTTATCGGTCGAGTCGACGTCAAGGGCGCTAAAAACCTAGTTACCAAGGCAATGGTCGCCGCCCTTTTGGGTGAAACCGCCAGCGTCCTGAAGGATGTGCCATTCATTAGCGACGTCGAAATTGTTTCGCGATTGCTGCAGTTACACGGTGTTTCAATTCAGCACGATGCCGATGGCACCATGACCCTCGACCCAACCAAGGTTGCCTCTGCCCAGATGGCAGACATCGATGCTCACGCTGGGTCATCTCGAATCCCAATTCTTTTCTGCGGCCCGCTACTGCACCGTTTGGGTGAGGCTTTCATCCCTGGTCTCGGCGGCTGCCACATCGGCGACCGCCCGATTGATTTCCACTTTGAGGTGCTTCGCAACTTTGGCGCCGTCATCGAAGAGCTCGACAACGGCACTCGCTTGTCTGCGCCCAAGGGTTTGCATGGCGCAAAAATCAAGTTGCCATACCCATCGGTGGGTGCAACCGAACAGGTCTTGCTAACTGCAACTAGGGCTCAAGGCATGACCGAACTGTCTGGTGCTGCAATCGAACCCGAAATCATGGACCTCATCGCAATTCTGCAGAAGATGGGCGCAATCATCTCGGTAGACACCGACCGCGTGATTCGCATCGAGGGTGTCAAAGAGCTCAAGGGTTACACCCATCGAGCGATTTTTGACCGCAACGAAGCCGCCTCTTGGGCATGTGCGGCGCTGGCAACTCACGGTGACATTTTCGTTGGCGGCGCTCGCCAGCAAGACATGACAACTTTCCTCAATGTGTTCCGCAAAGTTGGCGGCGCATTCGAAATCGAAGACGATGGAATTCGTTTTTTCCACCCGGGCGGAGACCTGAAGCCGGTTGTTCTTGAGACCGATGTTCACCCGGGTTTCATGACCGACTGGCAGCAGCCTTTAGTGGTTGCTTTGACCCAGGCCAAGGGCCTCTCAATCATTCACGAAACCGTGTATGAAAACCGGTTTGGATTCACCGATGCCCTGGTTCAGATGGGCGCCCAAATTCAGATTTACCGCGAGTGCCTCGGCGGAACCGCTTGCCGATTCGGTCAGCGAAACTTCAACCACTCGGCCGTTATTTCGGGCCCAACCCCGCTACACGCGGCAGATATTCGGGTGCCAGACCTTCGTGGCGGCTTCAGCCACATGGTGGCTGCACTGGCCGCCAAGGGGACCTCAAACGTGACCAATGTTCAACTCATCTCGCGAGGCTATGAGCACTTCTTGCAGAAGCTCACCGACCTTGGCGCCGACTTCACCTATACCGAATAGGTTTTGGGCGTGGCCAAGAACACCAAACTCGCATATCTTCAGATGCCGAAGATAAAGAAAAAAGAGCGCCATTTTGTATTGGTCCTAATTGCATCATTTCTAATCCCTGCCGTTCGCCTGCTCTTCAAACTGGTTCCGAAAGGCCAGGAAAAATTGCCAAAGAGCGGCGCATATGTTTTAGTTTCCAACCACGTCACCAATGTTGACCCCTTGGCCATGGCTTACTTCGTTTATGTGGTTTTGAAGCGTGCCCCACACTTTCTGGCCAAGGGCAACCTTTTCAAAAACCCTCTGGTTGGCGGTCTGCTTCGGGCGGCCGGCCAGATTCCCGTCTATCGCGGTGGGCAGCGCAACGATGAACCGCTTCGAGCCGCGCACGCTTTTCTGGATGCCGGCCACTGCATCTCGATTTTCCCCGAGGGAACTCTGACTCGCGACCCAGAGCTATGGCCGATGCGAGGCAAGACCGGCGCGGTGCGCCTAGCGCTTGAAACGAATGTGCCGGTTTATCCGGTTGCCCACTGGGGCAGCGAGCAGGTTTTGCCACAATATGGTTCTAAGTTTCGCCCGGGTTTCTGGAAGCCGGTGCACATGATTGTCGGTGATGAAATCGACCTCAGCAAATATCGCAACAAGAAGCTGACGCCGGCTGAAGTTTATGAGGCCACCGCGCTGGTGATGAGCCGAATTACCGAATTGGTTTCGCAACTTCGAGGCACGGTTGCCCCTGCCGAACTTTGGGATCCAGCGCAGCATGGCCAATCAGAAGTTGGTAACTTCAAGAAGAAAGCGAAGCGCTAATGCCGAAGATTGCCGTTATGGGTGCCGGTAGCTGGGGAACCACGTTTGCTAAGGTTTTGGCCGACAACCCTGCCAACGAGGTTGTGCTTTGGGCTCGCCGCGAGGATGTGGCGGCCGACATTAATGTCGAGCACCGCAATGGCGATTACCTTCCGGGCATCAGCCTGCCAAAAGCGCTAAAAGCCTCTACCAGCGTCACCGAAGTCCTTTTGGGTGCTGAACTGGTCTTTTTATCCGTGCCTTCGCAATCTCTTCGTGGCAACTTGACCGAGTGGGGCCCAAAGCTTCCAAAAGGCGCGGTTCTGGTCAGTCTGATGAAGGGTGTTGAAAAAGACACCGGGCTTCGCATGAGCGAGGTCATTGCAGAGGTAACCGGTTTCCCGCAGGAGCAAATCGCGGTGGTTTCCGGCCCAAACCTGGCCCTCGAAATCGCCAAGGAGCAGCCGGCGGCATCGGTGGCGGCATCATCAAGCCGCCCAACCGCAGAAGCGGTAGCAAGCGCGGCAAGCAATCACTACTTCACGACCTTTATCAATAAAGACGTGATTGGCACCGAATTCGGTGGCATTCTCAAGAACCTTATTGCGGTTGCCATTGGCATTGTGAATGGCGTGGGCTATGGCGAGAACACCAAAGCCTCGATCATGACCCGTGGTCTAGCCGAAATCTCGCGCTTCGCGGTTGCCTATGGAGCCAAGGCAAACACCATGGTCGGTTTGGCTGGCCTTGGTGACCTAATCGCAACCTCAGAATCGCCGCTATCTAGAAACCACAAAGCCGGTGAGATGCTCGGCAAGGGGTACACGCTTCGCGAGGTTTTGCGCCGCATGTCGCAGACCGCCGAGGGGCTTTCATCGGTGGCACCAATTTTGCAGTTGGCTGCCGCCAAAGGTGTTTCCATGCCAATTGTCGAGCAGGTGCAACTGGTGCTTGAGGGCAAGATGAACCCCAAAGACATCGGCCCACAGCTGACCACCGAAACCGATGGCCCACAGGGCGAATAGCATGGCCAAACTTAATCTGGTTCTCTTATTTGGCGGCCGCTCAAGCGAGCACTCGATCTCGTGCGCCACCGCCGCCGGTGTTCTGGGTGCAATCGATCGAACCAAATACAACGTCATCCCGGTTGGTATCACCCAGCAGGGGGTTTTCGTGCCGGCTGCTGACGATGCAGCCAAATGGGCGCTGCGCAAGGGCGAACTCGCTACTGTCCCGGATGAGGGTTCTCGAATTGAATTCGCTCTCGATGGAAGCCGCGAAATCACCCGGCTAGATATCACCGGTGCCCGCAGTTCGCTTGGGCAAGTGGACGTGGTTTTCCCGGTGCTGCACGGGCCTTTTGGCGAAGATGGCACGATTCAGGGTTACCTCGAGTTGTTGGGTGTTCCATACGTGGGCAACGGTGTTTTAGCATCGGCCGCGGGCATGGATAAGGAATTCACCAAGGCATTGTTCTTGGCTGCCGGAGTGCCGGTGACACCGCATGTTGTGATTCATCAGCGTGACTGGTTGGCGAACCCAGAGGCCGCTCTTGCCGAAGTTGAAAAACTCGGTGAGCCACCCCTTTTTGTAAAGCCGGCGCGAGCGGGCTCATCGGTGGGCGTTTCAAAGGTGAAGCAACTCAGTGAGTTCAAAGCTGCGGCCAAGCTTGCCTTTGAGGGCGATAACAAACTTGTGGTTGAAAAGGGTCTGGTGGGCCGCGAGGTTGAGTGCGCGGTAATTTCTGGCCGTGGCACCGATGCACCAAGGGTCTCGGTCGCGGGCGAAATTGTGGTCACGGGCCGTGAGTTTTATGACTTCGAAGCCAAATACCAGGATGAAGATTCGGTTGATCTAATCATCCCCGCACAATTGACCGATGCAGAATTGGCCGAAATGCAGGGGATTGCGCGAAAGGCGTTTTTGGCTCTTGGCTGCGAGGGGTTGGCCCGAGTCGATTTCTTCTTGACCGCCGACGGTTTTTTCGTCAACGAAATAAACACCATGCCCGGTTTCACGCCGCTTTCGATGTTCCCATCGCTTTGGCAGGCATCGGGGATTGCTTATCCAGACCTCATCGATGAATTGGTCTATTTAGCGCTTAACAATTAGTTGGTTACGCTGCTGCAATGCTTGCTTGCCGGGATGCTCTGAACCGCGGCGCTGAGATCTGAAAGCACGGTGACCCCGGCAGCTTTTCTAGAGTCGACAATCACCTCGGTGGCCGGTTTACGAGCAAAGCTAATGAAACGGTAAGACGGTTTCTTGCTGTCATCCACCAGCCAGTCCACGCCGCTTGCGGTGACGCACGGGAGCGTGCTCACCTCAACTGAGGGCAAGCCGCAGCGCAGAATTACCGAGGTGGGTTCACCCCAGGCTCCGGTTGCCTGGGCGTTCGTGACTCGCTTGGCTAAACCGGCAACCTGATCAGGCAGGCGAACCGAAATCTCGGCGCAAGCCGGGTTGTTAGAGTCTGCAGCGGCATCCAGGCTCACGGTGGTTGCGCAGCCGGTGAGTGAGCCGGCTAAAGCCAATGAGGCCATTAGGGCCATAGCGGTGCGTGAAATCTTCATCGAGAATAGGCTAACAGTGTGTCAAATCTAGAAACCGTTGCCGGCGTCGGTGAAAACGAAGCGCTGAAGCGCACCATTGCTCGGCTAAACCTATCCGATCATGCCCTGGTTGGCCCAGGCGATGATTCGGCAATCATTTCAGCACCGGATGGCCGCTTTGCAGTCACCACAGACACGATGATCGAAGGCCATGACTTCAAACTCGATTGGTCTAGCGCCTATGACTTGGGTTGGAAGGCGGTAGCCACCAATATTGCCGACATAGCCGCGATGGGTGCGGTGCCGACGGCGCTAGTTGTTGCGCTAACCGTTCCGGGTGAAACACAAGTTAGCTGGCTGGAATATTTTGCCGATGGGTTGAAGGCGGCCTGTTTGGCTTTGGCCCCTGGCTGCGGTGTAGTTGGTGGCGACCTTGCCGCCAGCGAGCAAATCATGATTTCGGTCGCGGCTCACGGCTCGCTAGAGGGGCGCTCGCCGGTGTTGCGCTCGGGAGCCGAGATCGGTGACGTTTTAGCGGTAGCGGGCACCCTGGGACGTGCCGCGGCAGGCCTAGCGCTCTTGGAGAGCGGCAATCGCGACGCAATTTCGGCCTATGACGATTGGGTGAATGTTCAACGACGTCCACAGCCGCCGATTCGCGCGGGTGTTGAGGCTGCCGAGGCGGGCGCCACATCGATGCTCGACCTATCTGACGGGCTCGCGCGCGATGCCGCGAGGATTGCCAAGGCCTCGGGAGTGACGATTCAGATCGATCCGCAGCAATTGCAGGGGTTCGAAGCAGTGCTGGAAGAAGCGGCTCGAGCAATCGAGGCAAATCCAAGCGATTGGGTAATCGGCGGGGGAGAAGACCACTCGCTACTGGCCACTTTTCCGGCCGGAACCAAATTGCCTCGAGCCTTCAAGCCCATCGGTGTAATTCTGCCTAAGGGGCCGGCTCCGGTGATGCTTGGCGCTGGGCCAATGCCCGAGCGCGGCTGGGATTCTTCGAAGTCCTCGACCAGCTAAATTGCTTAGCCGTGCAACAAGCTGTTGAGCTTTATGCCCTCACCCTTGCGGCCAACCACTTCAACTCGGCCGGTTAGCGAATTGCGTCGGAACAGCAGGCTTGGCTGGCCAGAAAGTTCTGCGGCTTTGACCACTCGCTCGTCCTTGCCATCGATGATTGTGACCTTGGTGCCTGCGGTCACATAAAGACCAGCCTCAACCACGGTGTCGTCACCGATCGAAATGCCAACTCCGGCGTTAGCGCCAAGCAGTGCTCGAGCACCGATGGAAACGCGTTCTTTGCCGCCGCCCGAAAGCGTGCCCATGATTGATGCACCGCCACCTATGTCGGCACCGTCACCAACCACAACCCCCTGAGAGATTCTTCCTTCAACCATCGAGGTGCCAAGTGTGCCGGCATTGAAATTCACGAAGCCCTCGTGCATGATCGTGGTGCCTGGGCTCAGGTGAGCACCAAGGCGAACCCTCGATGCGTCGGCGATACGCACTTTTTGGGGAGTGACATAGTCCACCAGGCGAGGGAATTTATCGATCGCGTAAACGCTAATACCTTGGCGGGATAGGGCCGGACGCAGCTCTTCAAGGTCACTGAGCGCAACCGGGCCAACGTTTGTGAAGGCCACAATCGGAAGATTTGGAATCAAGCCCTCGAGATTGATTGAGTTTGGCTTCACAACCAGGTGTGAAAGCAGGTGAAGTCGAAGGTAGGCATCGGCGGTGCCGGTAACCGGAGCGCTGAGGTTGACTTCGGTTTTGACAATTTCGATTGAAACGCGACGACGGTCATCGCGGCCGGCAAGGGCTGCCAAGTCTGAGGTTGCTTTTGCATCTGACGGTGCGGCACCGAGTGCCGGCGCTGGATACCAAACATCCAAGACTGTGCCATCGGTTGCAATTGTTGCAAGGCCGAAGCCCCACGCGTGAGAATCTAAAAAGCTTGCCTGAGTCATACCTATAAGGTTACAAGTTAGGCTCGAGGTATGGCTTCCGTAACCCTCAATCTCACCGGTGATCTAGTTGAGTTAACTCGCGCAATCTGCGACATCGAGTCAGTTTCGGGCAATGAAAAACAATTGGCCGATGCCATCGAAACTTCACTTCGTGCGTTCCCTCACCTCGAGGTAATTCGCGATGCCGATGCGGTAATCGCTCGAACTAATTTGGGCCGTGCTTCACGGGTAATTATTGCCGGGCACATCGACACCGTTCCGGTTGCCGACAACTTGCCGGTTAAATTTCTACCGATGGAGCGCGAACAAGTACTTTGGGGGCGCGGCACCGTGGACATGAAAGCGGGAGTGGCTGTTCAACTCAATTTGGCCGCCGAACTCGCCGAACCAAACGTTGACCTAACCTGGATTTTTTACGACCACGAGGAAGTCGACGCTAGCCTCAACGGGCTAGGCCGGATCTCTCGCAATCGACCTGAGCTGCTCGAAGCAAACTTTGCTGTCTTGTGCGAACCGACCGGCGCCATGGTTGAGGGCGGTTGCAATGGCACGATGCGTGCCGAGATTACTCTTCGCGGAGTCAAGGCTCACTCGGCTCGCCCGTGGATGGGTAAAAATGCTATCCATGGCGCTGCGAAATTGCTCACCATCCTCGACGAGCACGTGACTGATGAAATTGAAGTTGACGGCTTGGTCTATCGCGAGAGCCTAAACGCTGTGCTCATCAGCGGCGGAATCGCTACCAATGTGATTCCCGATGCTGTCAAGGTCACCGTCAACTATCGCTTCGCACCAAGCAAGTCGGCGCTGGATGCCGAACAACATTTACGACAGGTCTTTGATGGATTTGATGTTGTCATCACAGATTCTGCAGAGGGTGCGCGCCCGGGGCTTGACCGCCCGGAGGCAATTGCCTTTTTGGCGGCTACCAAAACCACCCCGAGACCAAAGTATGGCTGGACCGATGTTGCCAGATTCAGTGCACTCGGCGTGCCAGCCATCAACTTCGGCCCGGGTGACCCAAGCAAGGCCCATGCCGATGACGAAAATGTTCCGGTGAGCCAAATCTTCGCTTGCGAAAGCGCCCTCCGCAGTTGGCTGACCGATTAATTAGCATTCGCACCTGGCCGTGGTGGCTCCAGGTCTTAGCTGTTTATTTTTTAGTTCGACTCTTCGATGTGGTCCTGTTCCTCTACGTTGGCAGCATCGAGGGTGGCAGTTATTGGAATCATCCGAATCCCAATTACTTTGATTTTCTGAACGTCTGGGATGTTGAGTGGTTCGGCAAAATCTATGCCCACGGTTATCCAGCCGTCATACCAATCGATGAACTTGGGCAGGTAAAGCAAAACGCTTGGGCCTTCTTGCCGGCTTTTCCATACTCGGTAAAAGCGTTTAGTTTGCTCACCGGCTTGAGTTGGAAGTTTGCGGCTCCGGCGCTGTCGACTATTTTTGGTGCCGCTTTCTCGCTGGTCGGCTACCGACTTTTCCAAACCAAATTGAATTCCAAGACAGCGCTGTGGGCAATCATCCTGGTCAATCTTTCGGCCGCGGCTCCGGTGTTGCAAACCGGCTATGCCGAAAGTCTAGGTTTGCTTTTGATCGCGCTGGTTCTCTACTTCTGGCTCGCCGATCGATTCGCTTTGACTCTGCTTGCGCTTGCCGCACTGGCTTTTGCTAGACCGGGCCTTGCCGCTTTCGCGCTGGCCTTTGCGGCAGTTTGGCTGATTAGGTTTTTCAGGTCGAGGATGGGGCTGGACGCCTTCTCAGTGATTGATGCAGTAAAGCTTGCTGGCCTTTCGATTGCCGCCTTGGCGCTCAATTTTGCCTGGCCTGCTTTGGCCGCGGTTGTGACCGGCAGGCAAGACGCCTATGTGGCAACCGAATTGGCTTGGCGTTCGGCCTTTCCATTTGGCGGCGGCGGTCTGACCCCACTTGCTCCCTGGTTCTCTTCAGCGGAATATTTCATCGGTGGCGTAGCCGGCATCGCCACGGTGATCGCAGCCATTATTGGCGCTGGGTTAGTTTTTGCCATCCCGGCGGTGCGGCGGCTTGGCTTGGAACTAAACCTTTGGGTGGCCAGCTATTTCGTTTACCTGTTCCTATTCTTTTTCCCGCAGTCCAGCCTGGTTCGTATCCTGTTGCCGTCCTTTGTACTTTTTGGAGCATTGGCTCAGCGGACCGAAACCTGGACCACGAAACGCAAGGCAATTTTGATTGCCGGGATGGCTCTGCTCCAACTTGCTTGGCTTCTAACCTGCTGGATGTATGTTCCGCCAGACTTTTCACCGCCCTAGGTGAAAGTTACCAATTTGATAAGTCTTAGTAAACTTTTCGGTTTTTGCCTACAAGCGGCGTGAGATAATAGAAGTTCGGCGGTTACGCCCACGCATTTCAAGGAGTTTTTCATGGCAGCAATGAAGCCACGCACCGGAGACGGACCAATGGAGGCAGAACGCGAACCTCGCGGACTAATCATTCTTCGAGTGCCTTTAGAAGGCGGCGGTCGTCTCGTAGTTTCAGTTAACGAAGAAGAAGCCAAAAACCTTCACCAGGTTCTTGCCGGGGTTGTCAAGGCCTAGTCAGAATTCAGAAAAAAGCCGGTCATTGTTGACCGGCTTTTTTTATTGAACGCGCTTGCTGGCCATGAGTAAGCCATCGCCAACTGGCGACAGTGCAGAAACAAAATCATCGTGGTTGCTGAAAAAGCGAAGGACCTCTCGATAAACCGAGGTTGCGTCATCGCGCATCGCCGGGTCTGGCACCCGGTCTCGCCAAAGGGCGTGAGAAATTGCCACTACGCCGCCGGGGCGCAACATCCTTGAGGCTTCGTGCAGCTGAGCCTCTAGAGAGTCGCGATCGGCGTCCAAGAAAACCAAATCGTAAGCGGCGTCGGCCATGTTAGACATGACATCTAGCGCTTTACCAGTGATCACGCGGGTGCGATTCTGGGCGATTTTAGCCTCGCTAAATGCTCGCTTAGCTGCCGCTTGAATCTCAATCTCGGTGTCAATTGTTGCCAAAATCGCTTGCGGTGAACCGCTCAAAAGCCAGAGGCCCGAGACGCCGGTGCCGGTGCCTGCCTCAACTATTGCCTTCGCCCCCAAGGCAGAGGCAATCAAGGCTAGGTGTGCGCCCACCGATGCAGTGATGCATTCGATGCCTAATTCGGCCGCGCGCCCGCGGGCTGCACGAATAAATTCAGACTCTTCGATGAAGTCCTCTGCGAACTTCCAGCTAGTGATTTTGTCTACCATTTGGCACTCCTTGCTCAAAGCATAAGTCGCTCGGAGCCCTTTGGCTGGCAGCGAAGCGGTAATCTGGATAAGTGTTCGGTCTAAGTGGCGAAAAGCTAATCATCTTGGTGATTATTGCCGCGTTTGTGCTGGGGCCAGAACGTCTGCCGCAGTATGCCAAGCAGCTGGCAAATCTGATCAAGTCAATGCGGCGAATGGCCGAGGGTGCCAAAGACCAGTTGGCCAATGAGCTGGGTGACGAATACAAGGATCTTGACTGGAAGAAGCTGGATCCGCGTCAGTATGACCCTCGTCGGATTATCCGCGAAGCGCTGGTTGAAGATTTAAGCCCGGGAGTCTCGGTTGGCGCCACTTTGAATGCGCCTAAGGTAACAGCGCAACCAAAACTTGCCGTCGGCGAGACTGCGCCCTTCGATAGCGAAGCAACCTAGGGAAGTCGACGCAAAAGCTTCAGCATTGTCACCATCAGCGGTGCCATTCGAATGTAATCCTTGCTCCGCGAAGGTAATCTCAATAGCCCAGAAGCTATGCCTACGGTGCGAGACTCGGTGAATCGAAGCAACCCGTCCACGCCGTTGCGGCGGCCAAATCCAGAGTGTTTCATACCGCCCATTGGTGATTCCATCGATGCGAACGTGGCCCTGAAACCCTCATTTATGTTGACGCTTCCCGCCATCAGCTTTGAGGCAACGCGCATGGCTTCTCGCTTTGGGCCAACCACAGATGCGTTGAGCCCATATTCGGTGTCATTTGCCATCTCGATGGCTTCTTCGATGGTGTCATAGCCCTCCACCGCAATGACCGGCCCAAAAACCTCCTGGCGCGCCAACCTGGCCGACGCCGGCACGTCGGTGAATACGGTTGGTTCGAAAAAGTATGGTCCCTCGGCCGGAATTGGATGACCTCCGGCTACCAAAGTGGCACCATTTTCCACAGCGTCATCGATGAATCCCGAGATCCGATCCAGTTGCGGCTTTCCGCCCAGGCTGCCGATATCAATTGTGAAATCGTTGGAACGCCCCACGGCCAAGCTTGCCGTCTTCGTGCCGACGAGTTTCAAAAAATCAGCTTTGCTGTGATTTGGAACGTAAACCCGCTCGATTGCAACGCATAGTTGCCCGGCTGAGCCGAAGGCGCCGGCAACTGCCAGTTCGGCGGCACGCTTTAGGTTTGCACCCTCAAGCACAATCATCGGGTTCTTGCCACCGAGCTCTAGTGAGAAACCGATGAGGCGGCTAGCCGCACGCGCGGCAACTTTTCTGCCGGTGGCGGTCGACCCAGTAAAGGCCACATAGTCTGCATTATCGGTGACCGCGTTGCCGATCTCCGAACCTTCGCCCACGACTATCGTCCAGGCTGCAGCCGGTATCCCTGCCTCGACGGCAAGATGGCGGGCGAATAGCGCGGTCAAGGCGGTTTGGTTATCAATCTTGTGAATCACGGCATTGCCAGAAACCAGCGCTGGCAGGACGTCGAGCATGGTTAGAGCTAGGGGATAGTTCCAAGGTGTGATTACCCCGACAACGCCCTTGGGAGCTTGTTCGATGTAGGTTTTGGTGAGCAGGGGAACACCGGGTTTCGTCGATTTTCTAGCCAGCGCCTTTGGCGCAAGTTTCGCAAAATATCTCGCCGCCCCAACCGCACCAGCGAATTCTTCAAAAGCATGGGCTCGAGATTTACCGGTTTCAAGTTGCAACAGGTCTAAGAGTTGTTCCTGTGCGTCTAAGAGTTTGTCGTGCAGTTTCAGAAGTGCACTCGAGCGCTCTAGAACTGGGTAGCTGGCCCAATAGTCCTGAAACTTTCGTGCTTCAGCAAAAGCGGCTTGAACCTCGAGGGTGCTCAACTGCGGGAGGTCGTAAATCTTCTTTCCCGTTGCTGGGTTAAAGATTGGTTGGCTCGAATTGGTTTCTGGCAGATGGGACAAAAGGCTATCGATGCTGGTTGCGCTCATTGCCTAACTCTAAAGCCGAATTGGGCTTATTGTTCGATTCGAATCGGCACGAGCGCGTTTAGGACAGCGCCAAATTCGGTGATCTCGAGTTCGTGACTGTAGGTGCAATCATCGAGGTAGACGCTGCCCAATCCACGCCTGCTTGACTCCAAGCCTCGGCCACCGTTATTGGTTACCCTGAGCCCGATGAGGTCCAGGGTGCGGCGCGAGAATTCGAGTTTGATTTCGTCTGCCGAGCCGTGGCGAATTGCATTTGAGCAAGCCTCGCGCACGATCTCAAGCACGGTTTCGACACATACCGGGTCTTGGCGCATTAGAACTTCAACGCCGGTTGGCAGGTCAACTTGGATGTTGCAAAGCCCCTGCCAGGTCTCGGTGATTTCAGCCAAAACCGGCCGCATCTCTGCGATCCCCTTGGTATCTCGAAGAATTTTGGCAAGTCGATCGCGCAGATTCTGCAAAACAATTTCGCCGGATTCGTTTAGTTCGCCTGAGCTAAGGCTCCGCTCGATGCGAATTGCGGCCGCAGCAACCTCGGATTGCACCGGGCCGTGAATTTTCCGGGCAAACTGCTTCTTTTGCAACCAGTGTTGGGCATTCAAGGCTGCAATATTCCAACGAAGCCGATGTTCGTTTTCTAAAAGCTGCCCTTCAATCACCGACATTTCAACTGTGGCCGACTGATTAACTCCGACTAAGGCACCTGCCAGGGCAACTGATATGGCGGCGTCAATAGCCAAGTCGATCATCGCCCTATTTTCCGGGTATAGAAAAACCAGACTCAGGCCAGCCAGCCCACCGGTCGCGGCAAGCAAGACGAAAATTAGGGGAACACGTATGACATCGCGCAAGCGATCGACCCACCTGGAAACCAGGTATTTTTCAATCAGGAGCGGTGCTGCGAGAGCGACTACAGCGAATGAACCCAAGACAATCGGTGATTCGTCGGGAAGGTATTTCAAGAAGAAGTTGATAGCCAGTGTTGAAAGCACAATCGGAATAAATACCGGGCCCGCTGCATCGGCTAACTTAAGGTTTCTAATGAGTCCGGTCCAGCGGAATCTATACAGGCTCGGATCCAAGGGCTGCAGGGTAATGGTGGGTTGACTGGCGGCAAGATATGCGCTCAATGGCCGGAGTGTGTCATTGATCAAGGCCTGGAGTTTGATCACCGCGTGCTGAGGGGTGACCATGAGTTCTGGAATCAAGGCAGTCTGAAGCATTGATTCGATAGTCGACATCGTGTCGGTGGCCTCTAAGTCAAGCTTGCCTTCGGTCTCAGCTAAGAGTTGCTCAAGTTGTTTTTGTGAAGCTTTTAATTTCGCTTGCTTGGCAGCCCATTCTGCCTTGAGGCCAAAGGCAAAAATAGCCCAGAGCAGACCAGCCCCAACCGTCACAACGCCGCCATACAGGCGGAAGAGCATAAAAGCTTGGTCAGAAAGATGAAATTCAAAGAGCATGTATTGCAATAGGAGCCCGCGAACGGCTCCGGCGATGATGAACCCGGTGACCACTAAAGTGAGACCAATGCTGGTTTCCGAAAGTTTTTTTGCCGAGAAATAAACCAGGTAGGCAATCAGCATCATGGCTAGGTGTGAGACGAAAACTGCCACGAATCTCAGACCGAGGTTTCCGCCTTGTAGGTCGGCTGAGCCAAGCAGGTGAGCAACGAAGCTGTACGCCAGCGTGGTGAAAAATACACCGGGGCCCAGAATATGGCGGCCGGTCAAGCGGCTAAAA
>Ga0213920_1000428_pt1 | contig 34538 bp, 29 predicted proteins | sample McNCre1117MG_FD_161054 | JGI IMG/M metagenome (GOLD analysis project Ga0213920, IMG submission 161054) | Freshwater microbial communities from McNutts Creek, Athens, Georgia, United States - 11-17 MG | ecosystem: Environmental > Aquatic > Freshwater > Creek | place: USA: Georgia | collected...
GGCCGCCACCGCCTTCAGGCGTGACCCACACGATGTTTTGTGTGGGGTCTTTGATGTCGCAAGTTTTGCAATGCACGCAGTTTTGCGCGTTGATTTGCAAGCGGTCGGTGTTGTCGTCGTTCTTCACGTACTCATACACACCGGCGGGGCAATAGCGACTTTCGGGGCCAGCGTAGGTGGCGAGGTTGATGTTGACGGGCACTGACGCGTCTTTGAGCGTTAAGTGCGCGGGTTGGTTCTCTTCGTGGTTGGTGTTGCTGATGAACACGCTGCTCAAGCGGTCAAACGTGAGCTTGCCATCGGGCTTGGGGTAGTTGATTTGGGCGTGCTGTGCCGCAGGCTCCAAGTTCACATGGTCTGGCTTGTTGCCGTGCAGCGTCCATGGTGGGGAGTCGATGCCGAGCTTGGGCAACAGCCATTGCTCGATGCCGGTCATCACCGTGCCAACCAGCATGCCTTTTTTGAACCACAGTTTGAAGTTGCGGTATTGGTTGAGCTCTTTGCTGAGCCAGCTTTTCTCGAACGCCGCAGGGTAGGCGCTCAGTTCATCGTTGGCGCGGCCTGCGGACACGGCATCAAAAGCCGCATCAGCAGCCAACATGCCGCTCTTGATGGCAGCGTGACTGCCTTTGATGCGGGCAGCATTCAAGTAGCCGGCATCGCAACCAATCAGTGCGCCACCTGGGAACACGGTCTTGGGCAAAGCTTGTGGCGTGCCGTTGTTGATGGCGCGTGCGCCGTAACCAATGCGCTTGGCGCCTTCGAGGTGGGCCGCTATGGCTGGGTGTGTTTTCCAGCGTTGCATTTCTTCAAAGGGGCTGAGCCAAGGGTTTTTGTAGTCGAGGCCGAGCACAAAACCGAGGGTGACTTTGTTGTCTTCGAGGTGGTACAAAAAGCCGCCACCAAACGCGTCGTCTTGCATGGGCCAGCCAGAGGTGTGTACCACCAAGCCGGGCTTGGCTTTGGATGGGTCAACTTCCCACAGTTCTTTGATGCCGATGGCATAGCTTTGTGGGTCGCGACCTTCGGTCAAGTTGTATTTGGCAATGACTTGCTTGCCCAAGTGACCGCGTGCACCTTCGGCGAAGATGGTGTACTTGGCGTGCAGCTCCATACCGAGCTGGAAGTTGTCGGTGGGCTGGCCGTCTTTGCCGATGCCTAAGTTGCCAGTCGCGACGCCTTTGACAGAGCCATCGTCGTTGTACAGAACTTCAGCCGCTGTGAAGCCCGGGAAGATTTCCACACCGATGGATTCCGCATGCGCCGCCATCCACTTCACCACGTTGCTGAGTGACACCACATAGCAGCCGTCGTTGTGGAAGTTACGAGGCAGCAGCCAATCGGGGGTGCGGTTAGCACCTGATTCGCTGAGGAAGAACACATCGTCGCCCGTGACTTCTTGATGGATGGGGCAGCCGAGTTCTTTCCAGTTGGGGATGAGCTCGGTCATGGCCTTGGGGTCCATCACCGCGCCCGACAAAATGTGCGCGCCTGGCTCTGAGCCTTTTTCCAATACCACCACTGACACGTCGTTGCCTTTTTCGGCAGCGAGCTGTTTGATGCGGATGGCCGTGGCCAAGCCGCCGGGGCCGCCACCAATCACGACCACGTCGTATTCCATGGCTTCGCGTGGGCCGAACTGGGTGAGGATTTCTTCTTGTGTCATTTGTTTTGTCTCAGTCTGTTGTCAGAGGTGAGACAGATTTTAGGGCCTGTCATAGACGCACTTGTCATAATGAAATAACTCAACAATCTGGAGGTCAGCATGGCGTACAGCATGGATTTGTCGGGCCGCGTGGCTTTGGTCACCGGTGCATCAAGCGGTTTAGGGGCGCAATTCGCCAAAACCCTGTCGCGTGCAGGCGCTGCCGTGGTGCTGGCCAGCCGACGCATGGAAAAGCTCAAAGAGCTGCGCGCCGAAATTCAAGCCGAAGGCGGCGATGCCCATGTGGTGAGCTTGGATGTGACCACCTTGGGCAGCATCAAGTCAGCCGTGGCCCATGCTGAGACCGAGGTGGGCAGCATCGATATCTTGGTGAACAACTCGGGCGTGAGCACCACCCAGCGGGTGCAGGACGTGACAGAAGAAGACTTTGACTTCACCTTCAACACCAATGTGAAGGGCTCGTTCTTCGTGGCGCAAGAAGTGGGCAAGCGCATGCTGGCCCGCGCCAAGGGTGCTGCACCCGGCACCTACACGGGCGGACGCATCATCAACATTGCCTCCGTCGCGGGCTTACGTGTATTGCCTCAAATTGGCCCGTATTGCATGAGCAAAGCGGCGGTCATTCAAATGACCAAGGTGCTCGCCATGGAGTGGGGGCGTTTTGGCATCAACGTCACCGCTATTTGCCCCGGCTACATCGACACTGAAATCAACCACCACCATTGGCAAACCGAACAAGGCCAAAAGCTGGTGAACATGTTGCCGCGCAAGCGTGTGGGCCAACCGCAAGATTTAGATGCTTTGCTGGTGTTGCTCGCCAGTGCAGAGAGCTCGTTCATCAACGGCGCCATCATTTCGGCTGACGACGGGTTTGCGGTATGAGATACGAGATTCCTGAGAAAAAAAAGCTGGTGTACGAGTGCAGCATTCCCATGCGCTGGGGCGACATGGACGCGATGGGGCATGTCAACAACACGATTTATTTCCGTTACCTCGAAATCGCACGCGTGGATTGGCTGCATCAGTTAAACGCGACGCCTAAGCCTGAGGGCGAAGGCCCTGTGATCGTGAATGCGTTTTGCAACTTTTACAAACAGCTGGAGTATCCAGGCGATGTGTTGGTGAAGATGTATGCCAGTGACCCAGGCCGTTCTACGTTTGAAACTTGGGCCACGATGGAGCAGTCTGCCAATCCTGGCGTGATTTACGCTGCAGGCGGAGCCACCACCATTTGGGTGGACTTTCCTAAGCAAAAGGCGGTGGATTTGCCTGCGTGGCTGCGTGAGATCGTTACGCCTTGATAGGTGATGGTGCAGTGGCTGTGTCTAACTGAGTGAGCCACAACAGAGCCGCATCACGGTCTGCGCCGCACATGTCCTCTGAGGGCTGCAAGCCGCCACAAAAGTCAGGCCGCTCTGGGCTACCAAACACCGCACAGCGCAAATCGGGCAGTAGTTGCGCACATGGCACACCCGCCGGTTTGCCATGTGGCATACCGGGTAAGGGGCTGGTGATGGAGGGCGCAATGCAACATGCGCCACATTCGCTGCGACATTTCATGTCAGCGATTATCCTTGGCGCCAATTTAAATTGACGGAGTTCACATGACAGACAAACACGCACACCCCACCGATGCCGCTTTTCAAAACGGCTTGGCCAAACGCACCCAAGTGATGGGTCAGCCTTTTGTGGACAAAGCGTTTGATGGCGCCACCGATTTCACTTTGCCCATGCAGCACCACATCACCCGCGCAGCGTGGGGCGATACATGGCAGCGTGATGGTTTGGATTTGAAGACTCGCAGCTTGATCACGGTGGCGATGTTGACTGCTTTGGGTAAGTCGCATGAGCTTAAAGGTCACGTGCGTGGTGCATTGAACAATGGTGCGACCAAAGAAGAGCTGCAAGAGGTGTTGTTACACGCTGCTATTTATTGTGGTGTACCTGCAGCAGTTGAAGGTTTCAGAGCTGCTGCTGAAGTGGTGGACGCGCCTCCGGCTTAAACGCGCATCAGGGTCTTGCGGCTAAGTGTTTGCTTAGCCAACGACCAGCTTATGCACCAAGTCTGCCGTGGTAGACGCTTTGTATTTGCGCATCAGCTTGGCGCGGTAAATTTCGACCGTGCGGTGGCTGATGCCTAGCGCTTTGCCAATTTCTTTGGAGGTCATACCCTCCATCAAAAAGGCAGCCACCTCGCGCTCACGCGCTGTCAGCTCGGCACGCACGGGGCGTGTGGCACTGAGGTCTTCAAAGCTCCAAATGCCTGCTTCGTGAGGGGAGTCTAAGTTCAAAGCGCGTCCTGTCACGTGGCACCAAAACGGTTCGCCCTTGAAGCGGCCATCAATGCGTTTCATCACGCGGTCATCCGCGTACAAACCTTTGGCATTGAGGCTGAGTTTGATGCGTGCCCCCGTACGTTCGTATTCGTCAGCGCTGGGGTAGAGCACTTGGAACGACTGGCCAATGAGTTGTTCGCGTGTCGTGCCAAACATCTCGCACACGTGTTGGTTGCAGTCCACCATGGTGCGGTTGCGTGACAGCACGAGGCCGACAGGGGCGAGGTCAAAGGCTTGGCGGTAATCAATCATGTGGGTGGCCTAGGGGGTCTGTGCTTACGAAAAACTACGTATATGAATACGTAGTATCGTAATGCCATTCTGTTGTACTTTGACTGGAGCATCCCTTGAACAAAGTTTTCCCTTCTGCTGCTGAAGCACTCAAAGACATCGTGGCCGACGGCCAGTTGATGGCTGTGGGCGGTTTTGGCTTGTGTGGCATTCCTGAGGCCCTGATCGACGCTTTGCGCGACAGTGGCGTGAAGGACTTGACCGTGGTTTCTAACAACGCCGGCGTGGACGGCTTTGGTTTGGGCAAGTTGCTCGAAACCCGTCAAATCAAAAAAATGATTTCGAGCTACGTGGGCGAGAACAAAGAGTTCGAGCGCCAATACCTCTCTGGCGAGTTGGAGTTGGAATTCACCCCCCAAGGTACGTTGGCTGAAAAGCTGCGCGCTGGTGGTGCTGGTATTCCTGCCTTCTTCACCAAAACAGGCGTGGGCACCATCGTGGCCGAAGGCAAAGAGTTGCGCGAATTTGATGGCGAAACCTATGTGATGGAACGCTCGCTTGTGCCTGAGGTCTCGCTCATCAAGGCTGATGTAGCTGACCGCTCAGGCAACTTGCGCTTCAACATGACCGCACGCAACTTCAACCCCGCAGCAGCGACCGCCGGCAAGATTTGTGTGGTGGAAGTGGAGCGCATTGTGGCCACCGGCGAGTTGGCTCCAGACGACATTCATTTGCCCGGCATTTATGTGCACCGCATCGTGCACAACCCCACGCCCGAAAAGCGCATTGAAAAGCGCACCACCCGCGACCGCAAATAAGGACACACCATCATGGCTTGGACTCAAGACGAAATGGCCGCACGTGCGGCAAGCGAACTGCAAGACGGTTTTTATGTGAACCTCGGTATCGGCATCCCCACGCTGGTGGCCAACCACGTGCCAGACCACGTGGAAGTGTGGCTGCAAAGCGAAAACGGCATGCTCGGCATTGGCCCGTTCCCCTACGAAGACGAAGTCGATGCCGACCTCATCAACGCAGGCAAGCAAACCGTGACCACCATCAAAGGCTCAGCTATTTTTGGCAGCGATCAATCGTTTGCCATGATCCGTGGCGGCAAGATCAACCTCTCTATCCTTGGCGCGATGCAAGTGAGCGAGAAGGGCGACTTGGCCAACTGGATGATCCCCGGCAAGATGATCAAAGGCATGGGTGGCGCGATGGACTTGGTCGCGGGCGTCAAGCGCGTGATCGTGTTGATGGAACACGTGGCCAAGAAAAAAGACGGCACTGAAGATTTAAAAATCTTGAAAGATTGCACCTTGCCTTTGACAGGCGTGGGCGTGGTTGACCGCATCATCACGGACCTCGCGGTGATGGACGTGACTGAGCAAGGTTTGAAAGTGATCGAGCTGGCTCCGGGCGTGACCCGTGAGTTCTTGCAAAGCAAGACAGGCGTGACCTTGATTTAATTCAGCGCTGCGCCATTGAAAAAGCCGCTCACCGAGGTGAGCGGCTTTTTTATTTGGAGCGGGTGATGGGAATCGAACCCACGTTATTTGCTTGGGAAGCAAGAGTCCTACCATTGAACGACACCCGCACAGCCAGCCATTGTATGTAGAAGCTCGACGTGAAAACAGCATCCACTGGGGATGCTGTTTGGGGATAAGCGTTGGCAGGGCTTAGGCTTGTGCAAGCGCTTGTTTCATGACTTTGCCGACTTGGTCAAAGTAGTCGTGTGCCATTTGCGTTGGCACCAAGTATTTGGTACGACGATTTTTGCCTTCAAACACTGTGTCGATCATGCCGAGTTCACGCAGCTGGTCGAGTTTGCGGTGAATGGTGGCAGGTGAAGCAATGCTGTTCAAGGCCATGGCATCTGTCACTGTCAGAGGCTTTTCCGCGGCGTGGCGCACGGCAATCACTTCCAACAATTTTTTGGCGTCCAAATCCATTGCAGGCGCGTTCGCTCCGCCATCCAATGCGTGGATCAGGTTCAAGAAGCGCAGATAGATTTGTTTAGATTCCATGGTAGATATGCCTTTTCTTACATAGGTAAGTCAGAAACGCATTGTATACAGTGATTTTGTTGAAATTGTCGTAAAACCACGTAGACCTACGTTTTTAAAGGCTTTGCCATCATTTGAGGATATCGCCTAAGCAGAGATATTTCATTTCTAAGTATTCATCCATACCGTGTTTAGAACCTTCGCGACCCAAGCCCGATTGCTTCACGCCGCCAAAGGGCACGTGTTCAGTGGCGATGATGCCCACATTGATGCCCACCATGCCGTATTCCAGCGCTTCGCTCACGCGGTAGATGCGGCCAATGTCGCGGCTGTAGAAGTAGCTAGCCAAACCAAACTCGGTGTTGTTGGCAGCGTCCACGGCTTCTTGCTCTTTGTGAAAACGGAATACGGGGGCGAAGGGGCCAAAGGTTTCTTCGCGGGCGCACAGCATGTCTGCACGTGCGTCGGCAATGACGGTGGGCTCGAAGAACTGACCGTTTAGCTTGTTGCCACCCACCATGACTTTGCCGCCTTTTGAAATGGCGTCTTGCACATGGCGTTGTACTTTTTCAATGGCCGCGTCTTCAATCAACGGGCCTTGCGCCACGCCATCTTCAAAGCCGTTGCCTACCTTGAGGGTTTTGACCTTGGCCGAGAACTTCTGCACAAACTCGTCATACACCGCGTCTTGTACGTAAATGCGGTTGGCGCACACGCAGGTTTGGCCGGCGTTGCGGTATTTGCTGGCCATCGCGCCATCCACGGCGCTGTCAATGTCGGCATCGTCAAACACGATGAAGGGTGCGTTGCCACCCAGCTCTAAGGCCAGTTTCTTAATGCTTGGCGCAGACTGCGCCATCAAGATGCGGCCCACTTCGGTAGAGCCGGTAAAGCTGATGTGGCGCACGATGTCGCTGCTGCAAAACACTTTGCCAATGGCAATGCTGTTGTCGCTGTCGGCGGTGATGATGTTGACCACGCCTGCTGGAATGCCAGCACGAATGGCCAGCTCAGCGGCGGCCAAGGCGGTGAGGGGCGTGAGCTCAGCGGGTTTGATGACCACGGGGCAGCCAGCGGCCAAGGCGGGAGCCACTTTGCGGGTGATCATGGCCAGCGGGAAGTTCCACGGTGTGATGGCGGCGCACACGCCGATGGGTTGCTTCAACACCATCAAGCGGCGGTTGTTGTCAAACTGGGGCAGGGTTTCGCCATTCACGCGCTTGGCTTCTTCGGCAAACCATTCCACAAAGCTTGCGCCGTATGCGACCTCGCCTTTGGCTTCAGCAAACGGCTTGCCTTGCTCGGCGGTCATGATGCGGCCCAAGTCTTCTTGGTTGGCCATGAGCAGGTCGAACCACTTGCGCAAAAGGATGCTGCGTTCTTTGCCGGTTTTGTTGCGCCAAGCGGGCCATGCGGCGTTGGCGGCGTCTATGGCTGCCTCGGCGTCTTTAGCGGTGAGGTTGGCCACATCGGCCAGCTTTTGGCCGGTGGCAGGGTCATGCACGTCAAAGCGGCTCGCACCCTTGACCCAATGGCCGTTGATCAAGGCATCGGTCTTGAGCAAAGAGGGGTCGTTGAGCAAAGAAAGGGGCGCTGTCTTCATGTCCATGAGGGTCTCCAAATTTGATGAGCCAGAGCATACTGCTGCCTCAGTGCCCGTGATGACTCTGGGGTGACACCGAAACCTATAATTTGAGGATGACTACACCCAAATTCACCGTCGCAGATATTCGTAAAACATTCTTGGACTTCTTCGAGTCCAAAGGCCACACCGTGGTGGCCTCTAGCCCATTGGTGCCGGGCAATGACCCCACTTTGATGTTCACCAACTCGGGCATGGTCCAGTTCAAAGACGTGTTTTTGGGCTCTGACAAGCGCTCTTACGTGCGCGCCGCCTCGGTGCAAGCCTGTTTGCGCGCTGGCGGTAAACACAATGACTTGGAAAACGTGGGCTACACCGCCCGCCACCACACCTTCTTTGAAATGCTGGGCAACTGGTCGTTTGGTGACTACTTCAAACGCGAATCGCTCAAGTGGGCGTGGGAGTTGTTGACCGAGGTTTACAAGCTGCCCCCCGAGCGTTTGCTGGCCACCGTCTACCAAGAAGACGACGAAGCCTATGACATTTGGACCAAAGAAATTGGCCTGCCACCCGAGCGCGTGATTCGCATTGGCGACAACAAAGGTGGCCGCTACAAGAGCGACAACTTCTGGATGATGGCCGACACAGGCCCATGCGGCCCTTGCTCTGAAATCTTCTACGACCACGGCGACCACATTCCAGGCGGCCCTCCTGGCAGCCCTGATGAAGACGGCGACCGCTTTATTGAAATTTGGAACAACGTGTTCATGCAGTTCAACATGGCCGAAGACGGCAGCGTCACCCGTTTGCCTGCGCCTTGCGTGGATACGGGCATGGGCCTCGAGCGCTTGGCTGCCATCTTGCAGCACGTGCACAGCAACTACGAAATCGACATCTTTGATGCCCTCATCAAAGCCGCTGCACGCGAAACCGGCTGCAAAGACTTGGGCCACAAGAGCTTGCGCGTGATTGCTGACCATATCCGTGCCACCTCGTTCTTGGTGAGCGACGGCGTAGTGCCTAGCAACGAGGGCCGTGGCTATGTGCAACGCCGCATCATCCGCCGCGCCATTCGCCACGGGTATTTGTTGGGCCAGAAAAAACCGTTCTTCCACAAACTCGTGCCTGACTTGGTCAAGCTCATGGGCGATGCGTATCCCAACATGGCTTCACAGGCTGAACGCATTGCGTCGGTGTTGAAGGCCGAAGAAGAGCGCTTCTTCGAAACCCTCGAAGTGGGTATGTCAATTTTGGATGCCGCATTGCAAGGTGGCGCGAAAGTGTTGCCAGGCGAAGTGGCGTTCAAGCTGCACGACACCTATGGCTTCCCGCTCGACTTGTCGGCCGACGTGTGCCGCGAACGTGGCCTGAGCGTGGACGAAGCAGGCTTTGCTGCCGCGATGGAGAAACAAAAGAGCCAAGCCCGTGCCGCAGGCAAGTTCAAGATGGACAAGGCTTTGGACTACACCGGCGCTGGCAACACCTTTGTGGGCTACGACGACCTCAAAGCCACCTCCAAAGTGGTGGCGGTGTACTTGGATGGCAACTCTGTGGCCGAGCTCAAGCAGGGCCAAAGTGGCGTGGTGGTGTTAGACACCACACCGTTCTATGCCGAGAGCGGCGGCCAAGTGGGCGACGCAGGTGTGTTGGTGAGTGGTTCTGCCAGCTTTGCGGTGGAAGACACCTTGAAGATCAAGGCCGATGTGTACGGCCACCACGGCACGTTGACCCAAGGCACATTGGCCGTGGGCGATCATGTGGATGCTCAAGTCGACACGCAAGTGCGCGCCGCCACCGTGCGCAACCACTCGGCCACTCACTTGATGCACAAAGCCTTGCGCGAAGTCTTGGGCGACCACGTGCAACAAAAAGGCAGCTTGGTGAATGCCGAGCGCACACGTTTTGACTTTGCGCACAACGCGCCCGTGACGGATGCGCAGATTCGCGAGATCGAAGCCAAAGTCAACGCCGAAATTTTGGCCAACGCTGCGGCACAAGCGCGTGTGATGGACATCGAGTCTGCACAAAAAACAGGCGCCATGATGTTGTTCGGCGAGAAGTACGGCGAGACCGTGCGCGTGCTCGACATTGGTTCCAGCCGCGAGTTGTGCGGTGGCACACACGTCAAAGCCACAGGCGACATTGGCTTGTTCAAAGTGGTGGCCGAAGGCGGCGTGGCCGCTGGCGTGCGCCGCATTGAGGCTGTCACAGGCGCCAATGCTTTGGCCTATTTGCAATCGCTCGAAGACTCCGTCGCGCAAGCCGCTGGCGCGCTCAAAGCGCCGCCCACAGAGCTCAACGCACGTTTGGCTCAAGTGTTGGATCAAGTCAAAACACTCGAAAAAGAGGTGTCTGCCCTCAAAGGTAAAGTGGCTGCCGCGCAAAGCGATGAACTGCTGACGCAGGCGTTGGACGTGAAGGGCACCAAGCTCTTGGTAGCCAAGCTCGAAGGCGCTGACGCCAAAACTTTGCGCGACACCATGGACAAGCTCAAAGACAAGATGAAGTCTGCCGTGATCGTGCTGGCCGCAGCAGATGGCGAAAAGGTGAACATCGCCGCTGGCGTGACCGCTGACAACACAGGCAAAGTCAAAGCAGGCGAGTTGGCCAACTTTGTGGCTCAGCAAGTCGGCGGCAAAGGCGGCGGCAAGCCCGACATGGCGATGGCCGGTGGCACCGATGCCGCAGCTTTGCCCAAGGCATTGGCCAGCGTGCAAGCTTGGGTGGCTGAGCGCATTTGATGCGCGCAGGCGCACACATGCATTTAGCGATCCACGCAGCGCACAGCGTTGTACAAACAAAGGCCCAACAGGTGTTGGGCCTTTTTGTTGCGGTTGTATGGGGCGTGTTGGTTCAAGGTCTGTGTGCCTCTGGCGCTTGGGCTCAGTTTGACAAAACAGCATGGCCCGCCAAAACGCCCACGCCCGCCATTGAAGCGGTCGATTTGCAAGGCAAGGTTTGGAACGCCGCAGATCTGGCAGGCAAAGTGGTGGTGCTCAACTTTTGGGCCACATGGTGCGCGCCATGCAAAGACGAGTTGCCCACACTGCAAACCCTGCACGACATCAGTGATGCACAAACCGTGGTGCTCACCATCAACGTGCGCGAGCCCTCTGCACGCGCTGCGCGTTACATGCAAAGCACGGGCATGACGTTTCCTGTGATTTCCGATGCCAAAGGCGACTTGGCCAAACGTTGGGGTGTGACGGTGTATCCCACCACCATCCTCATTGCGCCCAATGGCCAAGCCCGTTGGCGCGTGGTGGGTGATGTGGACTGGAGTGGGGCGCAGGCCAATGCGTGGTTGGCCGAAGTACGCCAAAACGCTTCAGAGAGCAACGCGCCATCAAAGGCTGTCATCCCCAAGCGATAATCCATACGCCTCGCGCCCTTTGCGCGTGGCGACCTGCCTTCGGGGCATCTAAGCATGTGCCGACAGGTCTCTCTCTTATTTCGGAGCTCTCTTTCATGACTCTCGTGCGTCGTTCCCTTCTCAAGGGGGCCGCAGCTGCGTGCGCCCTCAGTGGTGTGCCTAGCTTTGCTTTGGCCCAAACTTCTTCCACAGCTGCTCGCCGCTTCGAGCCACAAGCGGGCCAGTGGCGCACGTTTGAAGTTACCACCCGTGTGGACGTGGCTGACGCAAAAGGCGCTCCCTCTCGCGTGTGGTTGCCCGTGCCCAGCATCAACTCTGATTGGCAACGTACGCTGGAAAGTAATTTCAGCAGCAACGGCACTTCACGCATGACGAGTGACGGCGCAGAAGGCGCACGCATGCTCTACACCGAGTTTGCCGCTGGCGTAACACCGTTTGTCGAAGTCACCAGCCGCGTGCAAACACAAAGCCGCTTTGTGGACATCACGAAGCCGAATGCACACGCGTTCACTCGCGAAGATACAGGCACTTTGCACCACTACACCCGCGCCACCAAGCTGTTGCCCACCGACGGCATCGTGCGCACCACAGCTCTCAAGGCCACGCAAGGCGCGAAGACCGATGCGCAAAAAGCGCGTGCTATTTACGACTGGGTTGTGGCCAACGCATGGCGTGAACCCAAGACACGCGGTTGCGGCGAAGGCGACATCAAAACCATGTTGGAGACGGGCAACTTAGGCGGCAAGTGCGCCGACATCAATGCCTTGTTTGTCGGCCTGTGCCGCTCAGTGGGCGTGCCTGCACGCGATGTGTACGGCATTCGCTTGGTGCCTTCGGCATTTGGCTACAAAGAGTTGTCGGGCAATCCTGCCAGCTTGAAAGGCGCGCAACACTGCCGCGCCGAGGTGTATTTGCAAGCTCACGGTTGGGTGGCGATGGACCCGGCTGACGTGGCCAAAGTCATGCGCTTAGAAACGCCCGAGTGGATCAAGCGCACAGACAACGCCGTGGTGCAACCCGTGTACAACCGCTTGTTTGGCGGCTGGGAAGGCAACTGGATGGGCTGGAACACCGCACATGATGTGGCTTTGCCCGGCAGCAAAGAAGACCGCTTGGGCTTCTTGATGTACCCCGTGGCTGAGACGGTGGATGGCCGCGCAGACTCTTACGCGCCTGACGCGTTTAAGTACCAAATCACGGCACGCGAAATCAAGGCTTAACGTGTTTGAAGCGTTGGGCTTGCCTGACGCTTCTTCGCTTTGAGGTTTACAGCGCGATGCTCAAACGCATTGCGCTGTGAAACTCACGGGCCTGACCTGTGACGGGATCGGTAAAACGGACGCTTTTGGCCAACAGCTGCAACGGATTGCTGAAGTCTTCATCTGCATCTGGTCCGCGTAACACCGTTGGGTAAAACTGGTCGCCTTCGAGTGGCAAACCCAGCGCCATCATGTGCACGCGCAGCTGATGGCGTTTGCCGCTGATGGGCTCTAGCTGGTACAGCGCACGCGTGCCTTCTGTTTTGAGCAGGCTGATGCGGGTTTCGCTGTTGGGCTCACCCGCGACTTCTTGCGTTCTGAAAAAAAGTTCATCTGGCTGCAAGCGGCTGATGTGCACGCGTGGCAATTTAAGCGATGCATTGAACGCTGCCACTGCCTCGTACACCTTGTGCATGGCTTTGTCGCGAAATAGCGCGTGGTACGCATCACGGTCCGCTGAGCGTTTGCCAAACATCACCAAGCCTGCTGTTTCGCGGTCGATGCGGTGCAAGGGCACGAGGTCGTCGTTGCCTGTGAGGTGTTTGAGCTGGACCAACAGGCTTTGCTGCACATAGCGCCCCGCAGGTGTGACGGGCATGAAGTGCGGTTTGTCCGCCACGATCAAGTGCTCATCTTCAAACACGATGCTGGCCTTCGTGGGCAGCACTTGCTCGTTAGCGATGTGGCGGTAGTAGTAGAGCTTGGTGTGTGGCGTGTAGGCCTGAGTGGCTACCACGGGCTGAGCCTCTTCGTTGAGCACCAAGCCATGATTAAAACGATGGAGCCACTCGTCACGCGAAATGTCGGGCATGCGCTCCAACAAAAAATCCAACACCGTGGGCCAAGGCCCAGCGGGTAGCGACACGCGGCTTGGGCCTACGCCGTTGCGCGTGGGAATTCGCATAGAAGTGGCTTCCAGATGCCTTAGACCTTGGTGAACACCAAGTCCCACACACCATGGCCGAGCTTCAGGCCGCGGTTTTCAAATTTGGTGAGCGGGCGGTAGGCGGGCTTTTCGGCAAAGCCGCTGGGGTCGGTGGCGGTGTTTTTGAGCAGGGGCTCGGCAGATACCACTTGCATCATTTGCTCTGCATACGGTTCCCAGTCAGTGGCCAAGTGCAGGTAGCCGCCGGGCTTGATGTGTTTGGCCAAGCGATTCACAAATGCACTTTGAATTAAGCGGCGCTTGTGGTGTCGGCTTTTGTGCCATGGGTCTGGGAAGAAGATGTGCACGCCGTCGAGGCTGTTTTCGCCCAGCATGTGGTCCATCACCTCAACAGCGTCGTGCTGCACGATGCGGATGTTGCCAATGCTTTCTTCGCCGCAGCGCTTGAGCAACGCACCCACGCCTGGTGCGTGAACCTCGCAGCACAAAAAGTTGTCGTCAGGGCGCGTGTGCGCGATCTTGGCTGTCGCGTCGCCCATGCCAAAACCAATTTCCAAAATCAGCGGGGCAGAGCGACCAAACGCAGCAGCTACATCCAAACGCTCGGGTGTGTAGGGCACCAAAAACTGTGGGCCGAACTGTTCAAACGCACGCACTTGGCCCGACCCCATGCGCCCAGCGCGCAGCACATAGGTTTTGATGACGCGCATGAAAGGGGCGTCGGTTTTTGGGGTGTCGGTGGTGGTGGGCGTGTCAGCGGTCATGGCAGCAAGTCTTTCAGTAGTCCGTGATTATCGTGGGACTAGCGCACGCCAAACTTTGGTGGATTTATAGGTTCTTAAATCACTAATAATCATTGGTTATGGCTATCAAAAAATCCGACCTGTATTCTTCCCTTTGGGCCTCTTGCGACGCATTGCGCGGGGGCATGGATGCCAGCCAGTACAAAGACTATGTGCTGTTCATGCTGTTCATCAAATACGTGAGCGACAAATACGCCGACAGCGACGACTTTGCCCCTGCCGTGGTCATCCCCAAGGGGGCCAGCTTCAAGGACATGATTGAGCTGAAGGGCAAGAGCGACATTGGTGACAAGATCAACACCCAGATCATCCAGCCGCTGATCGACGCCAACAGCAAGCTGGCTCGCAGCGACTTTCCAGACTTCAACGACCCCAACAAACTGGGCGAAGGCAAGGAAATGGTCGAGCGGCTGGGCAACCTGATCGCCATCTTCCAAAAGCCCGAGCTGGACTTTTCAAAAAACCGCGCCGACCACGACGACATCCTGGGCGATGCGTATGAATTCCTCATGCGCCATTTCGCACAAGACTCTGGCAAAAGCAAGGGCCAGTTCTATACCCCCAGCGAAGTCAGCCGCATTCTGGCCAAAGTGCTGGGCGTTGGCCCCGACAACACCAGCGCCAAAACCACTGCGTACGACCCCACCTGTGGGTCCGGATCGCTGCTGCTCAAAGTGGCTGCCGAGGCTGGCAAGCCAATCACCCTCGAAGGCCAAGAAAAAGACGTGACCACAGCGGGCTTGGCCCGCATGAACATGATCTTGCACGACTTTCCCACGGCCAATGTGTTGAGTGGCAACACGCTTACCAGCCCAAAGTTCAAAGACGGCGAACAGCTGCGCACCTACGACTACGTGGTGGCCAACCCACCCTTCAGCGACAAAGAATGGAGCACCGGCCTGACGCTGGGCGACAGCGGGCAGGGCGACCCGTATCAGCGCTTTGGCTGGGGCGTGCCGCCACCCAAGCAGGGCGACTACGCCTATCTCATGCACATCATCCGCAGCATGAACAGCACCGGCAAAGCCGCCTGCATCTTGCCGCACGGGGTGCTGTTCAGGGGCAATGCCGAGGCGGTGATTCGTGAAAAGCTCGTCACCTCGGGCATCTTGAAAGGCATCATCGGCCTGCCTGCTAACCTGTTTTATGGCACGGGCATTCCGGCTTGCGTGCTGGTGCTGGACAAGCAAAACGCCAACGCCCGCAAGGGCGTGATGATGATCGACGCCAGCAAAGGCTTCATCAAAGACGGCAACAAAAACAAACTGCGCGAGCAAGACATCCACAAAATCGTGGATGCGTTTGACAAACTTGAAGACATTGCAGGCTACGCCCGCATGGTCCCGCTGGATGAAATTGCCAGCGACAAAAACGCCTACAACCTCAATCTGCCGCGCTACATCGACAGCACCGAGGCCGAAGACATCCAAGACCTGCAAGCCCACATGACGGGCGGCATCCCCAACCGCGACCTGGACGCACTGGCCGCCTACTGGAAAGTCATGCCCGGCTTGCGCAACATGCTGTTCAAGCCCCTGCGCGAAGGTTATGCCCAGCTGCAACAACCCATGACCGAGGTGAAAGCCGCCGTACTGGCCCACCCCGAGTTTGTGGCCTTCAACACCCAAGCCACCAGCAGCTTTGCTGCATGGCAAGCGCGCAACTTGCCCGCCATGCAGGGCATCCAACAAGGCGACAAACCCAAAGCCTTGGTGGCACAACTGGCCGAAGACCTGCTGGCCACCTTCAAACCCGTGCCCTTGGTGGACGCGTATGACGTGTACCAACACCTCATGGACTACTGGGCCGCAGTCATGCAAGACGACGTGTATCTGCTGGTGCAAGACGGCTGGGCCAGCGCACGCACCCTGCGCGAAGTGGTGCAGGTCAAAAACAAAGACAACAAACTTGTGTGGCCCGAAGCGCACGACTTTGTCATCCACAAACGCCGCTACAAAAGCGACCTGATTCCCCGTGCCCTGCTGATTGCCCGCTACTACGCCGCCGAACAAGCCGCACTGGATGCCAAACAGGCCGAGCTGGACGCCGTGAGCGCCCAACTGGCCGAGCTGGAAGAAGAAAACAGCGCCGAAGACATGACCTTTGCCGGGTTTGAAAAAATCAACGACAAAGAAGTGAAAAGCCGCATCAAAGAAATCGGCAACGACGCGGATGCGGCAGACGAGCTGGCGGTGCTGAAAGCTTGGCTCAAACTCAGCGACGAAGAAGCCACCCTCAAGAAAACCGTCAAAACACTCGACGCCGCGCTTGAGCAAAAAGCCTACGACCGCTATGCCACGCTGACCGAGGCCGACATAAAACAACTGGTGGTGCACGACAAATGGCTGGCCACCCTGAATGTGAGCCTGCAAGCCGAGCTGGACCGCGTGAGCCAAACCCTGACCCGCCGCATCCGCGAGCTGGCCGAGCGCTATGCCACGCCGCTGCCTGCATTGGCTGATGAGGTGGAAGCCCTCTCGGCGAAGGTGGGTGAACACCTCAATAGGATGGGGGTGGTATGGAATTGAGTATTCAACAGGATTGGAAACTCACTAAGCTTTCTTACTTAGCTGAAAAAATAATGGTTGGCATTGCAAGTGCTGCCACCCATGCTTATCGGGCTAAAGGAATACCAATGTTCCGTAATCAAAACATTAAGTCGGGATATTTGGACGACGGAGACTTATTGTTTATTACCCCTGAGTACGAGACCGTTTTTCGAAATAAGCGTCTCCGGACTGGTGATTTAGTCACCATGCGAACGGGGTATCCAGGTGTGACAGCAATAGTTCCTGCTCAGTATGACCAATCGCAGAGCTTCACTACTCTCATCACGCGCCCTAAAAAGGGTGCTATTGACAGTATTTTTTTGTGTCATTACATCAATTCTGAATTTGGTAAAAAATTCTTTGAGCAGAGCCAAATAGGTGGTGCGCAGAAGAATGTGAATGCAAGTACTTTGCGAGGAATGTTGATACCAGTTCCTCCGCGACAAGAGCAGCTTGCAATTGGTAAATCTATCTCCGACGTCGATGCCCTGATCGCCGGACTGGAAAAACTGATCGCCAAAAAGCGCGACCTCAAACAAGCCGCCATGCAACAACTCCTCACCGGCCAAACCCGCTTGCCAGGGTTCAGTGGGGAGTGGGCGGTGAAACGCCTAGGCGATGTGGGCGAGTGTCTGAGAGGCGTGTCATACAAAGGGGACGCTGATCTCTTTCCTCACGACACAGACCGAAGCAAGCGGCTTCTGCGATCTAACAACGTCCAAGAGTCACTTGTAGTTACAAGCGATCTTCAATATGTGAAAGTTGACCGTGTCCGTGAGCATCAAGTTCTTCGCGAGGGTGATATTCTGATTTGCATGGCAAATGGCAGCAAAGCGTTGGTGGGTAAAGCCGGATATTTCGAAATCAACGATGGATTTGAATACACGTTCGGAGCCTTCATGGGCGCCTACAGAGGCAATGAACAGGCAAATCGCAGATTCGTTTTTTACTTGTTTCAGACGAACCGTTATCGTGACTACATCACGAACCTTTTGGCAGGCTCCAGCATCAACAATCTATCTCCTTCAAGCATTGAATCACTGGAGTTTAATTTTCCAGAGTTGGACGAGCAGGATGCTATTGCTCAGGCGCTTAGAGATATGGATGGCGAGTTGGCTAGCCTCGAATCGCGTCTCGCCAAAACCCACACTATCAAGCAAGGCATGATGCAGGAACTGCTTACAGGAAAGACGAGGTTGGTATGACCAATATCGCATTTAGATTGTTGCTGACGTTTAACGCAACATCACTTTTGCTGATTGTGTTTTTTGCACAAAACAAAATGGATCTAGGGCACTTCTTTCCTAGCTGCGAATGGTTGGCAGAAGTGCCGAAGCTGATTTCTTATTTGGCCTACCTTTCGTTGCCTGTGCTTTTGACGGGGGTAAGCATTTGGCTTAGTTCCTATCTGGGATCGGACGAATTCAAACAGGGAGATGTTCAATCCATCGAGCATGCGAACAATAGCTTTTTGCCTAGTTACTTAGGTTATTTTTTTGTGGCGATTGGCGTGAGCGATTGGACTACTTTGTGGTTTGTTTACGTTGTACTTTTTGCTTTTACATTTTTGTCGCAAGCCTTGTATTTCAATCCACTGTTTTTGTTATTTGGTTATGAGTTTTACAACATCAAGACCAAAAATGGCGTAGTCGTGTTTTTGATCAGTCGTCATCGCTATCGAAAGCCAGATGATGTGTGCATACAAGAAGCAAATAGAATAAATAACTACACATTTATTGAGAAAAATTAGACATGAATCATGTTTTTGCTAGGGTCAAAAGCGAACGTAAAAAACCTTTTGTGAAAGTGCTTTCTAACCACACGCTTTTCGAAGCGGTGAATGTGGATGTGAGTTTTTGCGTCCCATATGTGCCAGATCACAACTTAGATGAGGATGCTTGGTTCAAGGTGGAAGAGTTCAGTCAAAAAGTTTTTTGCATTGACCTTCTCAAAAGCACTTTTGATTCCAAAGAGTACGAAGACTTAAAAAAAGATCAGTTTCAAAAAATTTCCTACATTTTCTCTGTGCAAGGTGGTGACTTTTACTTCCAGAAGGTAAGCCCCTCTGTCTTTATTTCTAAGAAGATCATTGCGTTCGGCGAGATAGCCAAGATCGAAGAAAGTGCTGGGCGCATGGTGGTCAATAGTCTGCCTGATGCCGTGTATTTAAAAGCCAAAGATACGCTGATATTCAGAAGCCTAGCTACGGTGTCTAGCATTTTTAAAGGAATTGATGAGCTGTACAGAGAGGCTACGAACGAAGATGTTGGTAACTTTTTAGACGAGTCGTTTATCGCCTTAGATGCAGGTTATGGAATTCAATCCGTGTCCAAACCAAATCGTAAGCGCATCGCTTTGGCTATGGAAACATTGGATTCCATGTCCGATCTTGACCGTCAAAATATGCTCACATACATCAATGGGTACTGTAACGAGACGTTGAAGTTAGATCCTGCGACGCGTAAATTTACAGTTTCCAAAGATGATGAACTGAAGCTGTTACTTTATGGTGTTGAGCAGCGCTTCTACACCACGCCGTTCGGAAACGAAAAACGAATAGCTAACTCGGTGATGGCTATCAAATAATAGTTTCCTCGCGCACAAACACGATCACCTCTAACATCAAGAAGCCGCCGTGTGACTGAAACCGATCTCCTGCAAACCTTGGCCCGTGGCGAAGACAGCCGCCACCAGTTCAAGCGCGACGCCACCAATGCCGACGGCATGGCGGCTGAGCTGGCTGCGTTTGCCAACAGTGGCGGGGGCACAGTGTTTTTGGGTGTAGCCGATGATGGCAGCATTGCCGGGCTCGATGCAGCAGCGGTGCGGCGGTTGAACCAGCTCATCAGCAATGCGGCCAGCCAGCATGTGCGCCCGCCGCTGCACCCGCAAACCTACAACGTGCAAACCGCCCAGGGCTTGGTGCTGGTGGTGTCGGTGCCCGATGGGCTGAACAAACCTTATATGGATCTGCAGGGCCGCGTGTGGGTGAAAAGCGGCGCCGACAAGCGCCATGTGACGGCGCGTGAAGAAATGCAGCGCATGTTCCAGCGCTGTGGGCTGTTGCAGGCCGACCAAGTGCCCGTGCGCAATGCCACCGTGGCCGACATCGACGAGCGGGCTTTTGGCCGCTACTTTGAGCGGCGTTATGGCCAAAGCCTGAGCGCAGCGGGCTTGCCCGTAGCCCAGCTGATGGAAAACCTGCAACTGGCGCAGGGCGGCGTGCCCAACCTTGCGGGCGTGCTGTTGTTTGGCAAGCATCCGCAGAGGCTGCTGCCGGTTTGCCAAATGGGTGCGGTGTGGTTTCCGGGCACGCAGTTGGGCGACACGCGTTACCTGGACAGCGAAAACATCGACGGCCCGCTGGACGAGCAGTTTGAGCGCGGCATGGCTTTCCTCAAGCGCAGTTTGCACAAGGTGCAGGCGGGCAGGGGCTTCAACACGCTGGGTCAGCTAGAGCTGCCCGAAGAAGCTTTGGTGGAGTTGCTGGTGAATGCCTTGGTGCACCGCGACTTTTTGGTCAGCGCCACCATTCGGCTGTTTGTGTTTACCGACCGGGTGGAGATCATCAGCCCCGGCCATTTGCCCGACAGCCTGACGCCTGAGCAAATTCGCACCGGCGTGTCCAACCGCCGCAACCAGGTGTTGGCCGAGCACGCGGCGCATATCTTGCCCTACCGTGGCATGGGCACAGGCGTGCCCCGGGCGCTGGATGCTTGGCCCCAAATTGACTTGGTGGATGAGCCGGAAATTAACCAATTTCGGGCGGTGGTGTGGCGGACGGTGCAGGCTTCGGCGGCCACTTCGGTAGAAACTTCGGTAGAAACTTCGGTAGAAACTTCGGTAGAAACCCCGCAAGTTCCGCTCAAAACACCTGAGGCCATTTTGGCTTTGCTGGCTGAACAGCCAAGCATGACCTTGTCGCAAGTCGCAAACCGACTTGGAAAGAGCACACGAGCCATCGAAATGGCCGTGGCTAAATTGACCGAATCAGGCAAATTGAAATATGTAGGCCCTAAAAAGGGCGGTCACTGGGAGGTGATGTGAGTACAACACTGAGGCCCGAACGGGTCACACAAAACCGCGTGATCGAGCGCATCACTCGCCCCGTGGCCCAAGGTGGCTTGGGCTACGCCTATTTGGGCGAGTGGAGTAAGCGCGATGGCAATCGCTGCATTGAGCAAGGCCTGCTCCGTGCCAGCCTGCAAAAGCGGGGCTATTCAGACGCGCACATTTCACAAGCCTTACACAAGCTGCAAGCGGCCTGCGACGTGACGGGCGTGACGCTGTACCAAGCCAACTTGCGCACCTATCAGCTGCTGCGCTACGGCGTGCCCGTGCAGGTGGCCGCAGGGGCTGCGCACGAAACCGTACACCTGATTGATTGGGGCAATCCTGATGCCAACGACTTTGGCCTGGCTGAAGAGGTCACCCTCAAGGGCGGGCACGAGCGCCGCCCAGACATCGTGCTGTACATCAACGGCATTGCCGTGGTGGTGCTGGAACTCAAGCGCGGCTCGGTGGAGGTGGCAGAGGGCATTCGCCAGCTCATCACCAACCAAGAGGCCATCTTTAACCAAAGCTTTTTCAGCACGGTGCAGCTGACTTTGGCGGGCAACGATTCGCAGGGCCTGCGTTATGGCACAGCAGGCACGCCCGAAAAGTTTTATGTGGAGTGGAAGCACCACGCCGTAGGCGTTTCCGGAAATGCTGGTGAGGTAGGTGTAGGCAGCTTGCTGGACGAACCACTGGCACAGCTGTGCGACAAGGTGCGACTGCTGGACCTGATGCGCAACTTTGTGGTGTTTGACGCAGGCCAAAAGAAAGTGCCGCGCTTGCACCAATACGAAGGTGTCAAGGCCGCGCAAGAGCGCATCAAAAAGCGCGAAGGTGGCGTCATTTGGCACACGCAGGGCAGTGGCAAAAGCATTTTGATGGTGTTGATTGCCAAGTGGTTGCTAGAGCATGACCCAGAAGCCCGGGTGTTGGTGGTGACCGACCGCGACGAGTTGGACAAGCAAATTGAAGGCGTGATGAAAAACTCTGGGGTGATTGGCGCTGATTCGCCTTCACCTCGCATCACCTCTCGCAACGAGTTGGTTGATAAGTTGACTTCGCCATCGCCTCGCTTGCTTTGTGCGTTGATTCACAAATTTCCCACACGCAAAAAAAATACGGACAACGCGTATGAGGGAGTGAATGAGGCGTTGAGTGAATTGCCGCGCCCAATTCAAGGCCGCTTTTATGTGTTTGTAGATGAATGCCACCGCACCCAAGGCGGCGATATGAACAAGCAAATGAAGCGCTGGCTGTCGCAGGCTGTGTTCATTGGCTTCACAGGCACGCCTCTGCTGCGCAAAGACAAGCAAACCACACGAGATGTGTTTGGCACCTACATCCACACTTACAAGTTTCACCAAGCGGTGGAAGACAAGGTGGTGCTGGACCTGAAATACGAAGCCCGCACCGTGCCGCAGCAGCTGACCAACAAAAAGGCGGTGGATGATTGGTTTGAAACCAAGACGCGTGGCCTGAACAATTACAAAAAGTCAGAGCTGCGCCGCCATTGGGCGACGATGGAAAAGCTGATGAGCGCGGGCGAGCGCAAGGGGCGCATCGTGGCCGACATCATTCACGACTTTGGCGTGAAGCCCCGACTGGACAACAACCGAGGCACGGCCATTTTGGTGGCGGCATCCATTTACGACGCTTGCCACTATTTGCGCTTGTTCAAGAATACGAGCTTTGGTGACTACTGCGGCATCATCACCTCGTACGAGCCAAACCACAACGCCATTTCACGCGAACCCGCCAAGAGCGACGAGCGCTACAAGTTCGACACCTACACCCAGCATGTGCTGGCCAAAGACCAGACGACTAAGCAGTACGAAGACGAGATGAAGCGCCGCTTCATCGAAGAGCCCGCCAATTTGAAGCTGCTGATTGTGGTGAGCAAGTTGCTGACGGGTTTTGATGCGCCCAGCTGTAGCTACATCTACCTGGACAACGAGCTGCGCGACCACAACCTGTTTCAGGCCATTTGCCGCACCAACCGGCTGGACGGTGACGACAAAGACTACGGCCACATCGTGGACTACAAAGAGCTTTTCCAGAATGTGCAAGACGCAATTGCGGTGTACACGTCTGACGAGCTGGACATTGATGAAGGCGATGGGTCTGACGGCAACGTGATCGTGAAAGACTGGCTCAAAGAGGGCAAAGAAAAACTCGATGCCGCTCGCGAAGCGCTGAGCTACCTGTGCGCGCCCGTGTCTGCGCCACAGCAGCTGGAGCAGTTCATTCACTATTTCTGCGGCAATGCCACTGACCCCGAGGCACTGACCAACACCGAGCCCTTGCGCATCACCTTCTACAAGTCGGTGTCCACTTTTGTACGGGCTTATGCAGACTTGGCGCAAAACTTGAGCGAGGCTGGCTATTCACCAGCCGATGCGCAAGCGTTGCAAAAAGAAGCCGATTTTTATGCCGAGGTGCGCGAGGCCATCAAAATGCACTCGGGCGAAGAATTTGACATCAAGCCTTACGAGGCTGACATGCGCCACTTGATCAACACCTACATTCAGGCCGATTCAGCGGAGGTGTTGGGCGACTTAGAAACTTTGTCGTTGACTGACTTGATCATCAAGACTGGCATTCACGATGCGATTGCACAAAAACTGAACGCCAAAAAAAATCTGTCTCGCAAGTCGATTGCCGAGGGCATCATCAACAACGTGCGCAAAACCATCATTCGTGACCGACTGACCGACCCGCGTTTTTACGATGAAATGTCCAAGCTACTGGATGACTTGATCAAGCAAAAGCGTGACGACACCGAGGCTTATGAAGAGTTCTTGCGCAACGCCGAGGTGTTGGTGAAGAAGCTGGTTCAAGGCCACCCTGACGCTGGCGTACCGACGGTGCTGAAGGGTAATCGTGAAGCCATCACCCTCTACAACAATTTGATGGGTATCGTGGCCCCTGAGGTAGAGGGGCAAGCAATGGCTGAAGCCAAAACCGCTTACGGTGATGAACATTTGCAGTTGGCTTTGAAGTTGGACAAGGCCATCAAGGCAGAAGCGCCTGCTGGCTGGAAGGGTGATGAAGTCAAAGAGCGCGTGGTGCAAAACTTGATTCACAAGGCGATTGGCAAAAGCCGCGAGGCCACGTTGGCGGTGTTTGAATTGGTCAAGAACCAACCGGGTTACTGATGAGTAGCGTGATTGAGTTGGGTGACATCACGATTTCGATGGCGTTTAAAGCCATCAAGAACGTGCACCTGACCGTGTTGCCACCCGATGGCAAAGTCACGCTGGTGGCTCCGCTAGGCACTCGTCCTGAAGTGGCGCGTGCTTATGCCATTACCAAGCTGCAATGGATTCGCCAGCAGCAAGCCATGCTCAACGCGCAAGCACGTGAAGCCCCGCGCCAATTTGTAGAACGAGAGAGCCACCATGTGTGGGGCCGCCGTTATTTGATGGCGGTGGTTGAGGCTGAGGTGAAACCGTACGTCAAGCTAGACCACAAACGCATCACCCTTAGCGTTAGGCCTGGGCACGATGCAGCAAAGCGGCTAGAGGTGATGCATGAATGGCACAAGTCTTTGTTGCATGCATTGGTGCCCAAGCTAATTGCCAAGTGGGAGCCAATTCTTGGTGTGAAAGTATCTGGCTACTTTTTGCAGCGCATGAAAACCAAGTGGGGCAGCTGCAACCATCATGCGGGCAATATTCGCTTAAATACCGAGCTGGTGAAAAAACCTAAGGACTTGGTGGAATACGTTGTGGTGCATGAAATGGCCCATTTACTGGAGCCCACACACAGCGAAAGATTCGTTGCGTTGCTTGAACAGCATTGGCCGCATTGGCGCGAATGCCGCGCAGAGCTAAACGCTTTGCCTTTGGGGCACGATGGCTGGTGAGCGTGAGGCTTGTGTCCATTGATGCAGCGCATCATCAATCGTTGTGAGGCAAGGGTTAAGTTTTAAAGCTTGCGCCGCACGGTTTAGCGCCTGCAATGGATTACTCAGGTCTAAAGCCTCAGCCCCATTTTGTTTGCTGAGTTTTTCCCCGTTCTCACCTAGCACCAATGGTGTGTGCATGTAGATCGGCGTGGGAAAGCCCAACGCACTTTGCAACACAATTTGTCGTGCGGTGTTGTCGGTCAAGTCTTCTCCGCGCACGATGTGGGTGATGCCTTGAGTGGCGTCGTCCACCACCACTGCGAGTTGGTAAGCCCACAGGCCGTCGGCGCGGCGCAGCACAAAGTCGCCCACCTCCTGAGCAACGTCTTGTTGTTGGTTCCCAAGCAAACGGTCATGCCATGTCAACGGCGTGGCGAGTTGCAACTCGTCGATGACGCGTTGCACATTCAACCGCCACGCGCGTGCCGCTTTGCCATTCAGTCCATCTCGGCAAGTGCCAGGATAGACAGCCGCAGTGTGGCGTTCACGCGTGTGGCCCATCAACGCTTGCGCATCTTCAATCTCTTTGCGTGAGCAACCGCAGGGGTAAGCCCAGCCTTTGGCGATCAAGGTGTCCAGCGCCGCTTGGTAGGCGTCGCTGCGTTGCGATTGCCACATCACCGGTGCATCGGGCATCAGCCCGCAAGTAGCGAGCTGTTGCAGGATGAGTTGGTCTGCACCTGCGATGCAACGCGGTGTGTCCACGTCTTCGATGCGCACCAGCCATTGGCCGCCGTGGGCACGTGCGTCTAGCCAACTGGCGAGGGCTGCAACAAGCGAGCCCGCATGAAGCGGGCCCGTGGGGGAGGGAGCAAATCGACCGACGTACGGCAATTACAAACGCTTGGCAGATTGGCAAACCGCCAAGGCGAGTTCAAGGCCAGAGACAAACGCGTCTTCCACGCGGTGACCCAAGTGCCAATCACCGCAAGTGCCCAAGCCGTTGGCGGGGTTGTACTGGTGTGACACACCCAGGGGCTGGGTGGTTTTGGCATAGAGCCAGCGGTGTAGCTGTACGTGCGCAGGTTCGGCACGAATGCCGGTGAGCTCTGAGAAAGCGCGAAGCAATTTGGCTTTCACGCGCGCTTCGGTGTCGGTGATGTGTTCGGTGGACCAGGCAGCACTGGCTTGCACGGTCCAACGCTCGACCTTGCCGCGGCCTGGTTTGGACGACTCGCGTGCCAACCATGCAATGCGGTGGTGAATGCTGCGTGCAGCGTTCCACTGTGGGCCAATGTGCAAGTTGGGTTGTGTGGCGTTGGGGAAGGCCACCATCATGGTCCAACAAGGAGCCACGTCTACCGCGTCCATGGCTTTGAGCCACTGTGCATTGGCGGCTTCTTTGCCCGAGGCTTTGAGCAGGTTCTCGGCTTGCACCGAAGGAATGGCGAGCAACACATGGTCAAAGCCAGCGTGCTTTTGCGCCACTTCTTTGCCCGATGTGCTGTTGACGGTGTGGAGTATCCACAGCCCTTTGGCGGCGCGTTCCAAACGGTTGACTTGGGTGTTGTAGGTCACGGCTTTGCCCAGTGGCTCGGCCCAGTGACGCACCAAGGCGTTCATGCCGGGCTTGGCTACAAAGTGCGCGTCTTTGGTGGCGCGGGCGGCTTCAAACACGTGGCCTAGCGGGTCGAGCACGCGCACGGCGTTGGCGCTCCAGGGGCGGCAAATGTCTGTGGTGCCTGGCACAGCTTGAATGGCCAGCGAAAAGCGTGGGTCACGCACCGTGAAATATTGGGCGCCGTGGTCAAACGTGCCGAAGTTACTTTCGCGGGTGGACATGCGTCCGCCTGCACCTCGGCTCTTTTCAAACACATGCACATGGTGGCCAGCTTTGGCCAAAGTGCGGGCTGCGGTGATGCCAGCAATGCCGGCTCCGATGATGGCGATGTTTAAGGTCATAACTGCACTCTACACCTTCCTACGGGTTAAATTGGGTCGGGGGTTCACCAATAGCGCAGAACGTGTGGTGGTGCTTTTGAGTTGTTTGAGCCACCATTGCAAAGCGCGACCACCGCGCTCGCCCTCATTGCCATCGGGGATTCGCCAAGCGTAACTGAGTTGGGCTACGCGTCGCGGGCGATCTACCTCGCGCACCACCAACACGCCTTGGTCAATCAAAGGCTGCACCATGAGTTCGGGCACAAAGCCCACACCGAGTCCGCGCACTTGCGCCTCAATTTTGCTGTGCATGTTGGACACGGTGAACACATCTTGACCGGGCAGCAAACCAATCGTCACGCCTGCACCGCGTTGCACCGAGTCAGCCACGGCCACCGCACGGTGTTGGCCAATGAGTGCATCGGTCAAAGGCTCTGGCGCTTGGGCTAGAGGATGGTGAGGGGCGACTGCAAACACAAAGCGCATGGGTCCGAGTGCATGGCTGTGAATGCCAGAGGTGTTGCCGCTCTCACTGAACGAGCCTGCAATGCCCAGTGCCAAATCGGCTTGACCGCTGGTGAGGGCTTCAAGCGTGCCGGTGAGTATTTCGTCGCGCAGTTTCAGGCGTGTGGGGGCGTTCAAGGCCATGAAGGCTTCGCACAACTCCATCACCGTCGTGCGGTCGATGATGCCGTCCACCGCAATCGTGAATTGGCTTTCCCAACCCGTGGCCACGCGCTTGACGCGGTTGGCAATGGCGTCCATGTCGGCCAATAGGCGTTCACCTTCGCGCAGCAGTTCTCGCCCCGCCGCAGTCAGCTTGGCTTGTCGCGAGCTTCGGTCAAACAACAGCACATCGAGCGCATCTTCGATTTGACGCACACGGTAGGTGAGGGCGCTGGGAACCAAACCTAGCGCTCGGGCTGCGGCAGCAAAGCTGCCAGCTTTTTCAATCGCGTGCAGCATGGACAGCGAATCGGGGGTGAGGACGTCACGGGGAGAAGTCATGCAATAAGGCTTTGATCGTTCAAATAATTTGAATGATGCCATCAAATGCGATGCATGGCAAAAGCGTGTCTGGCGCCTAAAGTTCAGGTCAAGGACAAAACAGGAGTACACGCCATGTTGACCATTCGTAAATCACAAGACCGAGGCTATGCCGATCATGGTTGGCTCAAGTCGTTTCACAGCTTCTCATTCGCCCACTACTACGACCCCGAGTTCATGGGGTGGGGCAATTTGCGCGTCATCAACGAAGACCGCATTGCGCCGGGCACAGGCTTTGGCAGACACGGCCATCGCGACATGGAAATCATCAGCTATGTGCTCAATGGCAACTTGGCCCACAAAGACAGCATGGGCAATACCGAAGGCATCCCGCCTGGCGACGTTCAACGCATGAGTGCGGGCAGTGGTGTGCAACACAGTGAGTTCAACCATGCGCCACAAGAAGTGACGCACTTCTTCCAAATTTGGATTGAACCCAATGTGCGCGGCATTCCTGCCAGCTACGAACAAAAACAAGTGCCGCCTGCTTCTAAGCGCGGTGCTCTCAGCCGCATTGCCGCACCCGAGGGTGGTGTGGTGAAGATTCATGCAGACGCCGCGTTGTATGCGGGGCTGTTTGACGGTGACGAAACTGCCACATTGACCATTGCCCAAGGTCGCAAAGCCTATGTGCACCTGATTCGCGGTGCTTTGCAGGTCAATGGCGTAGCACTCATCACGGGTGACGCTGCGTTGCTTGACAACGAAACCACGATTGCATTGACCCATGGCCAAGACGCTGAGGTGTTGGTGTTTGACTTGGCCGCTTAATTTTTTCATTTCATTCATTTTTAAAAAGGAACTCATCACATGAACAACGCACTCAACCTCATCGGTCGTCTTTTGCTGGCTGCACTCTTTTTGCCTGCTGGTTTGGCCAAGCTCTCTGGCTTTGAAGGCACCGTCGGTTACATCACATCTGTGGGCTTGCCCATGCCCACCGTGGCAGCCGCTGCCGCTTTGGCTTTGGAGGTTTTGGGCTCTGTCGCTTTGATCGTGGGTTTTCAAACCCGCATCGTGGCCGCTGTGTTCGCTGTGTTCACACTCGTGGCATCGATCTTCTTCCACGCATTTTGGGCCGCTGCGCCTGAACAAGCCTTTGTGCAACAGCTCTTGTTCTTCAAGAACATTGGCGTGATCGGCGGCTTGTTGGTGTTGGTGTCTTCCGGCGCTGGCGCTTGGAGCATCGACGCTAAAAAAGAAGCGGAATAATTCACACCTGCTTTTCAATTCATTTTTTCAACCGCATCAAGGAAACACACCATGACTAAAACTGTCGTCGTTTACCACTCAGGCTACGGCCACACACAACGCGTGGCCCAATTCGTGGCCGAAGGCGCTAAAGCCACTCTCGTCGCCATCGATGCAGACGGCAACATCACCGATGCCGAATGGGAAACTGTGAATGCAGCAGACGCCATCATCTTTGGTTCACCCACATACATGGGCATGGCTTCTTGGCAGTTCAAGAAATTCGCAGACGCCACATCCAAGCAGTGGTTTGGCAGCGCATGGAAAGACAAAGTGGCTGGCGGCTTCACCATTTCGGCCAGCCCCAGCGGCGACAAGCTGTCGACCATCCAATACTTCATCACCTTGGCCATGCAACAAGGCATGGTGTGGGTGGGCCAGCCCGCGATGAACGATGGCAACATCAACCGCATGGGTTCTAACTCTGGCGTGATGGCTCAAGTGGGCCCAACCAGCCCAGCAGCTGACATTCCTCAAGGCGACTTGGACACGGCCAAAGCCTACGGCGAGCGCGTGGCTGCTGTGGCGGCAAAGTTGCGCGGTTAATTGGATCGTCAGTGAACATGCGGTGACAAACTGCATGTGAAATAAAAGGGCAGCGCGTGAGTGCTGCCCTTTTTCTTTGGTTAGTATTCGAGGCATGAAAATCATTCAATTGCTGCCGTGGTCCGATTGGGTTGCCCTCGGATTTTTTGTCTTGGTGTGGGTCGGCTACGCCGTGTTTGCCAAATACAGCAGTGAACATCACCACTCTATTTTGGCGATGACCAACCGTTATCGTCATTTGTGGATGTTGCAAACCACAGCGCGAGACCCACGCATGTTGGATGGCATCATCACGCAGACCTTGTCGAACACTCCCGCATTTTTTTGTTCCACCACGATTTTGATTTTGGGTGGTTTGTTTGCGCTCTTGGGTACCACCGACAAAGCGGCAGAGCTGGTGCGCGAAATTCCCTTTGCCGAGCAAACCCCCATCTTGGTGTTTGAGTTCAAAATTTTGGTGTTGGTGGTGATTTTTGTGTACTCGTTCTTTCGCTTCTCGTGGTCGATGCGTCAGTACACCTTTGTGGCGTTGCTCATTGGGGCCATGCCACCGGCTGAGAGCTTTGAAAGCGGAGAGGTCATCAATCGTCAACACTATGCCGACCGCGCAGCGGCCATGACGGGGTTGGCCGCCGAAACATTCAATGGTGGCTTGCGGGCTTACTACTTTTCGTTTGCCGCATTGGGTTGGTTTTTTTCGCCTGTCATGTTTGTCATGGCGACTTTGCTCGTGGCCGGCGTTTTGTACACCCGTGAATTCAAGTCTGAGGTGTTGGCTCTGTTGGAAGAGTAACGGGGAAGGTGCCATCAGGCGCCAAGCCTGTGGCACTGAGGTCTGCGCCTACGGCTCGGCGCTCATCAAACACAAAACACCCACCGTCGTAGTGGTCGTTGCCCACTTCTTCAAAGTATTTCAGGATGCCACCTTCGAGCTGGTACACATGGGGTAGTCCTGCGTTGCGCATGTAAATGGCAGCTTTCTCACAGCGAATGCCGCCGGTGCAAAAGCTGATGACGGTTTTGTCTTGCAGCTCGTCTAAGTGGGCTTGCACGGCATCTGGAAACTCGGTGAACTTGGTGATGCCCCAGTTGATGGTGTTCTTGAATGTGCCTGCATCCACTTCAAATTGGTTGCGGGTGTCGAGCGTGACCACGGGGCGGCCTTCGTCGTCATGGCCTTGGTCTAACCAACGCTTGGCGGTCTCGGGGGTGACAGCAGGTGCACGACCTTCAGCAGGGCGAATGCTGGGGTGGTTCATGCGGATGATTTCGTTTTTCACCTTCACCAGCATCTTGCGAAACGGCTGTGTGGCTGACCAGCTTTCTTTGGGGGCAAGGTCGGCAAAGCGGGCGTCGTTGCGCAGCCAATCCACAAAGCCGCGCACATCGTCGGCGCTGCCGGCCAAGAAGAAATTAATGCCTTCTTCTGCAATCAAGATGGTGCCTTTGAGCTGGCGCGCCAAGGCGTTGTCCAAACAAGGTTGGCGTAGGTCTTGGGCGTCGGGCAGGGCGACGAATTTGTAGCAAGAAATATTCAGAATTTGGTTCACCCAGCCATTCTATGTAACGGGGTGTCCCTACAATCTCAACCCATGTTTGTTCACCTGCGCCTTCACTCCGAATTTTCTGTCGTTGACGGGACCAACCGCATCGACGAGGTGGTGAAAGCAGCCGCAGCCGACCAACAGCCCGCGCTGGCCATCACCGACATCAACAATCTGTTTGGTGCCATCAAGTTTTATAAAGAAACGCGTGGCAAGGGCGTCAAGCCCGTGGTGGGCGCTGAAATTTACTTAGAGAGCCTCACGCAAGATGCCGCGCAGACCTCGCGCATGGTGTTGTTGGTGCAAAACCATCAGGGCTATCTGAACCTGTGCGAGTTGATCAGCCGTGGCTGGACGCAAAACGTCCACAAGGCTGTGGCCGTCATCAAGCTGGAATGGCTGCAAGAGTTGTCGCAAGGCCTCATTGCTTTGTCGGGTGCGCAAGCGGGTGCCGTAGGTCAAGCCTTGGTACAGGGCGACACCACACGTGCAGGCGAAGTGGCCTTGCAGCTGGCCGGCATCTTCCCGCATCGCTTCTACATTGAGCTGCAACGCGCGGGTCGCGCCGATGACGAAACTCATGTGAGCGCCGCCGTGCAACTGGCTGCTCGTTTGAGCCTGCCCGTGGTGGCCACGCACCCTGTGCAGTTCACCCAGCCTGACGATTACGAAGCGCATGAAGCGCGTGTGTGTATTGCCGAAGGCGAAATTTTGGGTAACCAACGCCGTGTGCGCAAGTTCACACGTGAACAGTATTTCAAATCATCCGCACAAATGTGCGAGCTGTTTGCTGATGTGCCCAGCGCCATTGCCAACACCCTAGAAATTGCCAAGCGTTGTAGCCTGACTCTGGTGTTGGGCAAGCCACAGCTGCCTAACTTCCCCATCCCTCCTGTGAACGGTGTGGTGATGTCGGTGGAAGACTACTTCCGCCACGTGTCGCACGAAGGCTTGGAAGAGCGCTTGGCGCACCTGTACCCCGATGCAGCCAAACGTGATGCCGAGCGAGCCCGCTATGTGGAGCGCTTGGAGTTTGAGCTGACCACGATTTTGAACATGGGATTCCCCGGTTACTTCTTGATCGTGGGTGACTTCATTCAGTGGGCCAAAGCCAATGGCTGCCCTGTGGGCCCAGGCCGCGGTTCGGGAGCGGGCTCGCTCGTAGCGTACGCCCTGAAGATCACCGACCTTGACCCGCTGCAATACAACTTGCTGTTCGAGCGTTTCTTGAACCCAGAGCGGGTATCCATGCCCGACTTTGACATTGACTTTTGCCAGACCAATCGCGACCGCGTGATTGACTATGTGAAAGACAAATACGGCCGCGAAGCCGTGTCGCAAATTGCCACCTTCGGCACCATGGCGGCGCGTGCCGCGATTGGTGACGTGGGCCGTGTGCTCGACATGAGCTACACCTTCTGCAAGGGCATCAGCGGCTTGATTCCCAACAAGCCCGGACAGCACATCACCATCGCCGGTGCGATTGAGGTGGAACCCATCTTGGCCGAACGTTTGGCCAAAGAAGATGAAGTGAAGACGCTCTTAGAGCTGGCGCAAAAACTTGAAGGCATGACGCGTAACGTCGGCATGCATGCCGGTGGCGTGTTGATTGCCCCAGGCAAGCTGACCGACTTCTGCCCGCTGTATCAACAGCCCGGCAGCGAATCAGCGGTGAGTCAGTTTGACAAAGACGACGTGGAAGCCGCTGGCTTGGTGAAGTTCGACTTTTTGGGGCTCGCCACGCTGACCATTTTGGAGATTGCGCGCGAGTTCATCATGGCGCGTCACAAGGGCCAAGAAAACTTTGCGTTTGAAAACATCCCTCTGAATGACGAGCCGACCTACCGTTTGTTCCAAGACGGCAAAACCGAAGCTGTGTTCCAGTTTGAAAGTCGCGGCATGCAAGGCATGTTGCGCGATGCGCGTCCCACGCGCTTGGAAGACTTGATTGCGTTGAACGCTTTGTATCGTCCGGGCCCGATGGACTTGATTCCAAGCTTCGTGGCACGTAAGCACGGGCGTGAAGAAATTGAGTACCCGCACCCCATGGTGGCGCAGATGTTGTCCGAGACCTACGGCATCATGGTGTACCAAGAGCAGGTGATGCAGACCGCGCAGATTTTGGGCGGTTACTCACTTGGTGGCGCGGACATGTTGCGTCGCGCCATGGGTAAAAAGAAGCCCGAAGAGATGGCGGAGCACCGGGAAATTTTCCGTGCGGGTGCTGCTAAAAACAACATCAGCCAAGACAAAGCGGACGAAATCTTTGACTTGATGGAAAAGTTTGCGGGCTACGGCTTTAACAAGTCGCACGCCGCTGCTTACTCGCTGTTGGCGTATCACACCGGCTGGTTGAAGGTGCATTACACGGCCGAGTTCTTCTGCGCCAACATGACCGTTGAAATGGACAACACCGACAAGCTGAAGGTGTTGTTTGAAGACGCGCAGAAGATGGGCCTCACGTTTGAAGCGCCCGATGTCAACCGTGGTCGTTACCGTTTTGAGCCCATCTCAGACAAAGTCATTCGTTATGGCTTGGGCGCCATCAAAGGCTCGGGTCAGCAAGCGATTGATGCCATCGTGGCTGCGCGTGAAGAAGGCGGGCCATTCACCAGCTTGTTTGATTTCTGCCGCCGCGTAGACCGCAGTCGCTTAAACAAACGCACGGTCGAAGCTTTGATTAAAGCAGGCGCGTTTGACAACCTGCACCTCAACCGTGCCGAGCTGTTGGCTAGCGTCGAGCGTGCGTTCGACTTTGCGTCTGCCAGCGAAGCCAATGCCAACCAAGGCGGCTTGTTTGACATGATGGGCGAAGACGCCCATGGCTCGAGCACGCAAGAGCCTGAGTACGTGGAAATGTTGCCTTGGGGCGTGAAAGAACGTCTCACGCACGAGAAGGTGGCTTTGGGCTTTTACTTGTCTGGCCACCTGTTTGACGAAGTCGAGCGCGAGGTGCGACGCTTTGCTCGCACCCGCATTGAAGACTTGATGGACTCACGCGAGCCGCAACTGTTGTCGGGCATCGTGAGCGACATGCGCGTGATCAACGGTCAGCGTGGCAAGCTGGCCATCTTCAAGCTCGACGATAAATCGGCGGTGATCGAAGCCACGGCAGACGAGGCCACCATCAACACCTACCGCAACACCTTGAAGGATGACGAGCTGGTCATCATCATGGGCAAAGCGCAGCCAGACCGTTTCTCGGGTGGTTTACGTTTGTCTATCCAGCAGGTGTGGAGCTTGGAGCAAGCGCGTTGCCGCTTTGGTAAATACCTCAGCGTCACCGTCAACGGCACATCGCCCGACATTGCTCGTATGCTGCGCGACCATCCTGCCAAAGTGGAGCAATCTGAGCAGGGCGAGCTGGTGCGTGGGATGGGCGTACGATTGAAGCTGTTGCGCGAGGGCGCGACGGCTGAGGTTCAATTGGGCGACAACGCCAAGTTTTTCCCCAGCGACGCGGCCTTGGCCAGTTGGATGGCGCAGGCGCACGACGGGCAATCACAGATCATTTACGAGTAAACATTTCTATGTGGACCATTCCAACGCTCATGACATTGGCGCGCATTGCGGCCATACCGCTCATCGTGGGGTTGTTCTATTTACCGATTGAAA
>Ga0213920_1000431_pt1 | contig 34028 bp, 28 predicted proteins | sample McNCre1117MG_FD_161054 | JGI IMG/M metagenome (GOLD analysis project Ga0213920, IMG submission 161054) | Freshwater microbial communities from McNutts Creek, Athens, Georgia, United States - 11-17 MG | ecosystem: Environmental > Aquatic > Freshwater > Creek | place: USA: Georgia | collected...
CCCAAATCTTTCATGGTGATCATCTCCTTCTGTCCTGCTTAAAAAAGAGCAGGAAGGTTAATCACCCTGAGTAATTTTCGGCGCGCGCTACTCAGTCAAACTGGGGAAATCTGGTCGCCCGCCAACATTTCCGGGGTTTACCATGATTTGGATATACGCCAATTGGTGTATATGCTCAAAAAACAAGCGGTTTTTGTATGATTTTGAGTTTGGGTTAATGAGCTTGTAAGTTCACCCATTACCGCTAACCGATTGGCGGGTTTGCCTCAAGCAGAACAACGATTTGGATCTGCTGCGGCTGGCCTCTACCTTGATGTCGCCAAGTGTCGAGTTATAGGCGTTGGACTAGCGACTGTCCGGAACGCCTAAAAATGCAGGTCAATCGGCGTTGCGTTTCAGACGCTCGCTTTTCCAATACACGTCATCGCCACCGTTCATGCGGTTGAGGACTCGGGCCAAGACGAACATCAGGTCGCTCAAACGATTGAGGTATTGGCGAGGGGCTTCGCCTATGGGTTCTTCATTCCCCAAGCCCACCACTGCGCGTTCGGCCCGGCGCGCAACGGTTCGGCACACGTGCGAAAGCGCCGCGCCGCGAGTGCCTGCTGGCAAGATGAACTCCGCCAACTTAGGCAGTTTGGCGTTATAGGTTTCGAGCGCCTCATCCAGCGCTTGGACGGCTTCGTCTTTAAGCAGCTCGAACCCAGGAATGGACAGCTCGCCCCCTAGGTTGAACAGCTGATGCTGGATTTCTACCAACACTTCGCGCACGTCTTGCGGCATGTCTTCACACAAGAGCACGCCAATGTTGGAGTTGAGTTCGTCGACTTCGCCCATGGCGTGTACGCGCAGGCTGTTTTTAGAGACACGTTGGTTGTTGCCCAAGCCGGTGGTGCCCGCGTCACCTGTGCGCGTGGCGATTTGTGAAAGTCGGTTGCCCATGTGCGTCTGCCTCGTCTGGATGGTGTTTGCTTATTGTGCCTGTCACTAGCGGGGCTAGCGCCATCCCTGCTTCTTCTTAGAATCGCCCATCGCTTAGGAGACCTGTATGAATGCCCCCACGGCACACCCACATTTGACACCCACCATCACGCAACGCGAAGTACCCGCAGAGATGATTGCTGCGCTACAAGCGCGATTTGGTGCAAACTGCTCGACCGCCTTAGTGATCCGTGAACAGCACGGGCGCGACGAGTCAGCCTATATGAATGTGCCGCCACCTGCCGCGGTGGTGTTTGCCGACAGCACGCAGGATGTCGCAGATGCCATTTCGTTAGCCGCACACTACAAAGTGCCCGTGATTCCATTTGGCGTTGGCTCGTCTTTAGAAGGCCACTTGCTGGCCGTACAAGGCGGTATCAGCCTAGACGTGAGCCGCATGAACAAGGTGTTGAGCATCAACGCCGAAGACTTGACGGTGACGGTGCAGCCCGGCGTGACGCGCAAGCAGCTCAATGATGAGATCAAAAGCACGGGTTTGTTCTTCCCCATAGACCCCGGTGCAGATGCATCCATTGGCGGCATGTGTGCGACGCGTGCAAGCGGTACGAACGCCGTGCGCTACGGCACCATGCGCGAGAACGTGTTGGCGCTAGAGGTGGTGACAGCCAGTGGCGAGGTAATTCGCACGGGCACACGTGCCAAAAAATCAGCGGCAGGTTACGACCTGACGCGCTTGTTTGTGGGCAGCGAGGGCACGCTGGGTGTGATGACGGAAATCACGCTGCGCATTTACCCACTGCCCGAGGCGGTGTCGGCAGCGGTGTGTTCGTTTCCCAGCATTGAGGCGGCGGTGCACACGACGATTGCCACCATTCAAATGGGGGTGCCGATTGCGCGTGTGGAGCTGCTAGACGGTGGCTCGGTACGGCTTGTGAACCAATATGCCAAACTGACTTTGGCCGAAACGCCCCTGCTGTTGATGGAGTTTCATGGCTCGCCCGCCGGTGTGCAAGAGCAAGCCGAGACGGTGCAAGAGATTGCCGCAGAACACGGCGGTGTGGCGTTTGAATGGGCCACCACACCTGAAGAGCGCACGCGCTTGTGGACGGCTCGACACAACGCCTACTTTGCTGGCATTCAAAGCCGTCCAGGTTGCCGCGCGGTGACCACTGACACCTGTGTGCCAATCAGCCGATTGGCAGATGCGATGTTGGATTCGATTGCCGAGGCCGATGCGTCTGGCCTGCCCTACTTTTTGGTGGGCCATGTGGGCGACGGCAATTTCCACGTGGGGTATTTGATCGACCCCAACAACGCGCAAGAGCACGCACTGGCCGAAGAACTGAACCACAAGCTGGTGGCGCGTGCGCTGAGCTTAGGCGGCACTTGCACGGGCGAGCACGGCATTGGGTTGCACAAGATGGATTTCTTGCGTGCTGAAACCGGCGAAGGCGCGGTGGACATGATGCGCACGATCAAACGGGCGCTGGACCCGCACAACATCATGAACCCAGGGAAGATTTTTTCTCTGTAAGCATGTGCTCGACTTGAGCGCACACTTTTTCCGCATCAAATGGTTTGAGCACCACGGCATTCACGCCAGCGGCGGTGAAACGTTCTAGATCTTGTGGGTTGACATTCGCAGTCAGCCCCAAGACGGGCGTGTCACGCACGGGCGACTCAAAGGTTTGACGCAGCGCACTCGTCGCCTCAATGCCATCCATCTCAGGCATGACCATGTCCATGAGCACGACATCAAAGTTTTGTTTGCGCAAAGCATCCAGTGCTTTAACGCCATTGTCAGCTTCCACGAGTTCGCAATTTTTCCAACGATTTTTTAAAATCTGACGCACAAGCAAACGGTTAATGGGGTGATCGTCAACGACCAAGAAGCGCTGCACCGTTTCGATGGGGGCGGCACTCATCTGGGCCACCGTAGGCTCAACACTCGGAGGCCCGACTTCGACCAATGGCAAAGTAAACCAAAACACAGAGCCTTTACCCGCCGTGCTTTGAAATCCAATATGGCCGCCCATCAACTCCACCAGACGTTGTGTGATGGACAGACCTAAACCGTTGCCACCATAACGCGACTGAATGTCATCCTCCGCTTGAACGAACCGCTGAAAAATTTTGGGTTGTTGCGCTTGGGCAATGCCAATACCGCTGTCTCTGACGGAGAAATGAACACACAACGGTTGCGTCCGCACATGCAGGGTGACATGGCCTTGGTGCGTGAACTTAATCGCGTTACCAAGTAGGTTCACCAAAATCTGCATCAAACGGTGACGATCTGCGCGCACCCAATGTGGCACGTTGTCATCGATGATGCAGGCGTATTGCAAGTGCATGCTCTCGACGCGTTGCGCAAATAGGTCAAAGGCGGTGTTGACCGTATCACGCAAAGCAAATGTTTCAGGCTGAACATTGATCTTGCCCGCCTGCAGCTGTGAGTAATCGAGTACGTCATTGATAACCGTCAACAAATGATCTGCGGACTGGCGCGTGTGATTCAAAATTTTGAGCGCGTGCGAGTTGTCCTTCACGCGAGCAAGCAGCATGTTGTTAAAGCCCAAAATGGCATTCATTGGCGTGCGCAATTCATGACTGACGGTGGCGATGAATTGCTCGCGTAGCGCCGAGGTGCGCAATAACTCTTGACGTTTTTCTTCTAGCTCTTGGTTACGCTGCAAGCTCGCGTTGTAGGTTTGACGAAAGAGGTTGTCGTATAAAAAAGGCACCGTCACCACAATGAGTGTGACCACGGTGTAGCTGGCAAACGAGGACATGACTTGGGCCACGCCCAAGACGAGGTGGTCAGATAGCCACCCATTCCAGGTGACGTAGGCCATGAGTAGCTCATCCAAAAAAACAATACCAAGCCACACCAAGCTCGCACGTCGGCCACTTGCATAAAACGGAATCAGTGGCACAGCGGCCAGCCATGCCATGCGTGGAGAAAAGATGCCGCCAGAGGTCCATGCGGCATAGCTAATTTGAAACAGGGCGCCCGCTAAACCTAGGTGGATCGAGAGGTTCATTGGCAAGCCCCAGATATAGAGCGTTTGCAAAACAACCAAAAACAAAGCAAAGACCAAGGGCACAGGCACGCCATTTGGATAAGGCGTGATAAAGGCCAAGATGACCATGACGAAAATCAAAAGCCACACCACAAAGAACAGGTAAGGCAACGGACCATCCCTGAATCGCTCGGGCAAGCGAGGTACGACCCACGTCGTGAAACGATCAAAGGCGCTTTGGCTCATGCACGCTCCCGCTGCGCCGTCGCGGCAAGCACGGTTGAAATTTTGGTAATGAGTTGCTGCTCATCCAGTGGCTTATTCAACACATCGTTCATTCCCGAGGCTAAGCAGCGGTCATGATCCACCGGGTTGGCGCTGGCGGTCAATGCCAACACCGGGATGTTGCACACGGGTACAGGAAAGCTGTTGCGAATGGCTCGGGTGGCCTGCATGCCGTCCATCTCGGGCATCACCATGTCCATGAGCACCAAATCGAAACGCTTGTGATGCAGTTTTTCTAAAGCAATGTGGCCACCACTTGCTTCCATAATTTCGGCTTTAGGGAAGCACTTTTTCAGCATCATGCGCGCAACCAACAGGTTCACCGCGTTGTCATCGACCAGCAATATTTGCAATGGCTTATCCGCCAAGAGGCGCGCCACTTCAGCGGCAGCTTGTGCGTCTTGAGCAGCGACGCTGCGCAAGGGCAGCTGAAACCAGAATCGAGAGCCCTGCCCTTGAATGCTACTCACCCCGATGATGCCGCCTTGCAGCGTGACCAGCCGCTCACAAATGGCCAGGCCCAAACCTGTGCCACCGTATTGACGGTTGGTTTGAACATCGGCATGTTCAAACCTATTGAAAATTTGTTGCTGTCGATCAGGCGCAATGCCAATGCCTGTGTCTTGCACCTCAAACAAAATGCCACCACCTACGCTTTGCGCACGCAGCTGGATGCTTCCCTCTGCGGTAAATTTGATCGCATTCACGAGCAGATTGTTGAGCACTTGCAACAAACGTTGACGATCCCCTTTGACCCACATGCTGTGAACGGCTGCGGCATCCAGACAGAGCTCCAGCCCTTTGGCTTTGGCTTTGCCTTCATGACTGGTTAACTCGGCTCTCAACGCTTCACTCAAAGCAAACTCTTCTTCGTGCAAGGCCACGCGGCCCGCTTGCAGCTGAGAGAAATCCAAAATGTCATTCACCACTTGCAGCAATTGCTCTGTTGAGCGACGAATGTGATCAACAATTTCGACGTCGTCCTGATTCGCAGCAAGCTCGGTGCGCAAAATACCGTTAAGTCCGAGAATGGCATTCATCGGTGTACGCAACTCATGGCCCACAGAAGCAATGAATTCATCTTTGTGCGCCTGTGCGCGAATGAGTGCTTGATGCGTTTTCTCAAGCTCAACGTTGCTTTGATCCATCTCTGCCACTTGGCTTTGGTGCATGCGTTCCGCAACAAAAACCACATACATGGCAAAGCCGATGACAAACAATTTGTTGCCAATAGCCCAAGGCATCACTTCGTTGGCCATGTTGATGTCGCTGTTGATCCAGCCATATCGACTGATGAGTAACAGCAGCAAATTGGCCAAGAAAACAATGCCAATCCAAATGAATGCAGGGCGGCGATCAAGCAGCAAGATGGCAGGCAACACCGCCACCGTCATCCACACCATGGAAGGTGAATTGATGCCCCCCGTCAATGAGGCCATATAGCCAATAAAAAGAATCGACCAAAGCAAGCTGGCGTTGGCAATCAATAAATAAGGTACCCCCAACAAGAGCAATACCAGCAGGCTGAAATATCCTGAGGCCCCCACAAGATTGGCCACATGGTTGAAGTCCGGGTGATAGATGAAATAAAACAAAACCGAGCTTGATCCCACCGAGACCAGCTTTTGAATCAGCATGCGGCGACGACGCTCAAGCGCGGAGCCTTTGAAAAAGCTCCTCGGCAAGATGGCGTTTTGCAGCAGCTCAAACATTTGTTTTTTTATGATTTGCGCAGCTTGTCGATGAGGCCGTTGAGTTCATCAAGGGAGCCAAACTGAATGGCCAGCTCACCCATCTCTTCGACTCTGCCATGACGTTTGACGCGTTTTTTCACACGCACTTCAACTTGAGCCGTGAGCAAATCTGAGAGTTCTTCTTCGACGCGTTTGATATCGCGTGACTTTTCGCTCTTGGGTTTTTGCGGCACGAGGTTGAATTCAGCGCTGAGTTTTTTGACCAAACTCTCCGCTTCGCGCACCGACATTTTCTTGGCGCTGATCTGGTTAGCCGCCGTGATTTGCGTGCCACGGTCAAGCGCCAACAAAGCACGGGCATGGCCCATGTCAATGTCGCCCGCCATGAGCATGGACTGCACGGGCTCAGCCAAGTTGAGCAAGCGCAGCAAATTGCTGGCGGCGCTGCGTGAGCGGCCCACGGCTTGTGCCGCGAGTTCGTGCGTGAGTCCAAACTCTTTGATTAGGCGTTGCAGGCCTTGCGCCTCTTCCAAAGGGTTGAGGTCTTCGCGCTGGATGTTTTCGATCAGTGCCATCGCCGCCGCCGCTTCGTTGGGCACGTTGCGCACCAGCACGGGCACGGTGTCGAGACCTGCGAGCTTGGCGGCACGGCTGCGACGCTCACCCGCGATGATTTCGTATTTGCCTGCGTTGGGCCCATCGGTGAGTTGGCGCACCAGAATAGGCTGCATGATGCCTTGCGCTTTGATGCTCTCAGCCAACTCGTACAAAGCGCCCTCATCCATACGGGTACGCGGCTGATACATGCCGGGCACCATTTGCGTCAACGGCAAGGTACTGGGCAAGCCTTCAGCGGCGGCAGTTTGTGCCGCCACACTGTCGTCGACTTTCGGGCCCAGCAATGCTTCGAGACCGCGGCCTAAGCCTTTGGTTTTTTTAGTGACCATGGGTAACTTCTTCTTTGAGTAAATCTTGTAACAAGGCAAAACCTTCGGGCCAATTGCCCAAATGTGCATCGGTGTTGATGTGCCCACTCATGCCGCAGTCCACCAAACGTGAACCCCAGGCATGCGCCAACGCACTGGCTCGCATGAGGCTGCAATAAGGGTCGTTGCGACTAGCGGCCACTGTGCTTTTGAAAGGCAAGCGCTCGCGCATGATGGGGCTCCAGCTGTGAAGCATGTGCTGCATTTCAGGACGCTCGACATCCGCAGGTGCGACCAACAATGCGGCTTTCACACGGTGCCCATTGAGCGAGTGTGCGGCCCAAGCCGCCACCAAGATGCAGCCCAAGCTGTGCGCCACCAAGACGGCATTGGGATTGGCCAATACCGCCTCTTCGAGTTGAATCATCCAATCACCACGCAACGGGAAATCCCAGTTGTGTTGCGCGACACGGGTGTAACCGTTCGTGTTCTGCCACAGGCTTTGCCAGTGGTCTGGGCCGCTGTTGTGCCAGCCGGGAAGGATGAGAACGGGAGTTGTCACGATGAGCGTGTCGACTTCGATGTGTGGCTTAAAGCGTTTTGACGCGCTCGACCATCTCATGCGCAAAATCAACAAAGGCATGACTGCCTTTGGCTGCGGGGTCGTACACCACCCCGGGTAGACCATAGCTAGGCGCCTCTGCCAAACGCACATTGCGTGGAATCACAGCGCTAAACACTTTGTCGCCAAAATGGTCTTTGAGTTGGTCACTCACCTGTTGTTGCAAGGTAATGCGAGGGTCAAACATGACGCGCAACAAACCAATGATTTTGAGTTCGCGGTTCAAGTTGGCATGAACCTGTTTGATGGTGTTAACCAAGTCCGTCAAGCCTTCAAGAGCAAAGTATTCGCACTGCATGGGCACAATGACGCCGTTGGCAGAGCACAGGCCGTTGAGTGTCAACATGGACAACGAAGGCGGGCAGTCGATAAGAATAAAGTCGTATTCAGCATCAACAACGGCTAGGGCTTGCTTCAGGCGGTTTTCGCGACGCTCTAACGAAACCAACTCGACTTCAGCTCCAGCCAAATCGCGGTTCGCTCCCAAAACGTCATAGGTTGGAATCTTGGCGCGAACACCGTCAGATCCCCAATTGCTACGCACACGGGCTTCGGCCACAGAAGCTTCTTCAAGCAACACGTCATAGACCGACAACGCCATTTCGCGTTTGTCCACGCCCGAGCTCATGGTGGCGTTGCCTTGAGGATCCAAATCAACCATCAATACCCGCTGCCCCACAAATGCCAAGCCAGCCGCCAAATTCACGGTTGTGGTGGTCTTGCCAACACCACCTTTTTGGTTCGCAACGCAGAAGATTTTGGCCATAACAAAGCTTTCGAGAGATAGAGAAAATTATTTAAACAATGCCAATTTCAGACCAAAGCCAATCAACAAAACACCCGCAGTTTTGTTGAGGATGGTTCGCACAATTGGGTTCGCGCGAACGCGTTCAGCCAAATAATGCGCGAGCAAAACAACCACCAGGCCATAGGCCAAAGTTAGCGCAGCAATGGTGGCAGCCATCACACCAAACGTAAGCAAACCCTGATGAATGACAGGATCTACAAACAAAGGGAAAAATGCCATGTAAAACACAATCGCTTTGGGATTGAGCACCGTGATGAACAAGGCTTGACGAAAGTAATGCTCCGCCCGCATGTTCAATACAGGACCGTCGCCAGCCTTGGCATTGAACAAGGCATAACCCAGCCCCAACAAGTACGCAGCCCCCATCCACTTAACGGTGGCATACAAACCTGGAAAGTTGATCAACACAGCCGACAAGCCAGCCACCGCCAACCACAAGAGCACCTGATCACCAGCGATCACACCCAACGTTGCCGCCATGCCCGATCGCACGCCGCCCTTGCCCGTGGCCGTGAGCAAGGCCAAGTTACCGGGACCGGGTATGGCCAAAAAAATGATGACGGCTACAACAAATGCGCCGTAGTCCGCGATGCCGAACATGGAAACCTTAGATTTAAAACAAAAAGAAGTTTAACCGCGCATCCAAACGATACAACGCTCAGCATCCAAACCTGGCACTTGAAGCTGTTCCACGTGAAACACCGACGTACTTTCAGGCAACACCGCCATCTCTTGATCTGGATGCTTCCCCTTCATGGCCATCCACACGCCATGCGAAGCCAGCGCCGACTTGGACCACGTGGTGAAGTCAATCAATGAGGCAAATGCACGGGAACAAACCACGTCATAGGGCTGGCTCAAACTCTCCACACGGGCATGCAAACCCTTGAGGTTAGGGAGCTTAAGCGTAGCCGCCACTTGCTGGACAAAAGCGGCTTTCTTGGCCACCGTATCCACACAAGTCACCGAAACATCCGGGCAGGTAATGGCAATCACCACGCCGGGCAAACCGGCCCCAGCCCCCACATCTAGCAAACGATAACGCGGCTGAATATCGGCAGCACTGGGCAAAACCAACTTTGCCAACTCGCGGCGCAGCGGCGCAATAACAGCCAAGCTGTCAAGCAAATGATGCGTGAGCATTTCATTCACATCGCGCACTGCAGTCAGGTTGTAGACCCTGGTCCATTTGGCGATCAAATCCATATAAGCCAACAACTGAAGCTGCTGCTCACTGGTCAACGACAGGCCTAAATCATCAAGCCCTTTTTGCAAGGTTGGCAAAAGCGGATGCATCAAACAGCCTCAATGGGATTGCTGGACGCACCCGCCTCTTGTACAAAACCTTTGACACGCGCACGCTTAAGATGAATGAGCAACAAAGAAATAGCCGCTGGCGTAATACCCGACAAACGCGTAGCTTGCCCCAAAGTTTCAGGGCGTTGACGACTCAAACGCTGACGCACCTCAAACGACAAGGCAGTGACTTGGTTGTAGTCCAAATCTTCAGGCAACTTAAGGTTTTCATAGTGCGCGGCACGCTCTACCTCGTCACGCTGGCGATCAATGTAGCCCGAGTATTTGGCAGCGATCTCAATTTGCTCAATGATGGCCCGGGACGTTTCACGTGAAACGTCATCTCCAGACAATCCGACCAGCAACTCATGGTTTTGGTATTTGGCATCATCCAGCGACATCAGTCCTTGATAACTCACATCGGGGCGGCGTAGCAAATCGGCCAAGTTGTATTCACGGTCAATAGCCTTGCCTAAAACACGCTCAGCCTCAGCCGCAGGCAAATTGCGCGGATTGATCCAAATGGACCGGAGGCGCTCTGTTTCACGTGAAACAGCATCGCGCTTGCGACTAAAAGCATCCCAACGGGCATCGTCCACCAAGCCCATTTCACGGCCAATTTCTGTCAACCGAACATCGGCATTGTCTTCGCGCAACTGCAGTCGAAACTCTGCACGGCTAGTGAACATGCGGTAAGGCTCGGTCACGCCCTTGGTGGTGAGGTCGTCGACCAGCACGCCCAAGTAGGCTTGGTCGCGGCCCGGTGTCCAAGCGCCGCCAAAGTCATTGGCCGCACCGGCCAAGCTGCGACATTGCAACGCGGCGTTGATGCCAGCGAACAAACCTTGGGCTGCGGCCTCTTCGTAACCAGTGGTGCCGTTGATTTGCCCGGCAAAGAACAAGCCACCGATGGCGCGGGTCTCAAAACTGCGCTTCAACTCACGCGGATCAAAGTAGTCGTACTCGATGGCGTAACCAGGGCGAATGATGTGGGCGTTTTCCAACCCTTTCATAGAGCGAACCAGCTCGTACTGAATGTCAAACGGCAAGCTGGTGCTGATGCCATTAGGGTAGTACTCGTGCGTGGTCAAGCCTTCAGGTTCCAAGAAGATTTGGTGGCTGTCTTTGTCGGCAAAGCGGTTGATCTTGTCTTCCACGCTCGGGCAGTAGCGAGGGCCAACGCCTTCGATCTTGCCGGTGAACATGGGGCTGCGGTCGAACCCCGAGCGGATGATGTCGTGGGTGCGCTGGTTGGTGTGGGTAATCCAGCACGGCATGTGTTGCGGATGCATCGATGCACGCCCCATGTAGCTGAACACCGGAACTTCGCCCAACACACCCGCCGAGGGGGCGCCCGTGGAGGTTTGTGTTGCCACGCCATCGCCCGGCTGCTCGGTACATTGGCTAAAGTCAATCGTGCGGCCATCAATGCGTGGAGGCGTACCCGTTTTGAGCCGGCCTTGAGGCAACTTGAGTTCTTTGAGCCGGGCAGACAAGCTGACAGCAGGTGGGTCTCCGGCGCGGCCACCGGCGTAGTTGTTCAGGCCAACATGAATCTTGCCGTCTAAAAAGGTGCCTGCCGTCAGTACCACGGTGCGGCTGCGGAATCGAATGCCCGCTTGGGTGCAAGCACCCACCACGCGGTCACCCTCCACCATCAGGTCGTCTACCGCTTGTTGGAACAGCCACAAGTTAGGCTGATTTTCGAGCATGCGGCGAATGGCGGCTTTGTACAAAATGCGGTCGGCCTGCGCGCGGGTGGCACGCACGGCAGGGCCTTTGGAGCTGTTGAGAATGCGAAACTGGATGCCAGACTCGTCGGTAGCCAAAGCCATGGCACCGCCCAAAGCGTCCACCTCTTTCACCAAATGACCTTTGCCAATGCCGCCAATGGATGGGTTGCAGCTCATCTGGCCCAAGGTTTCAATGTTGTGACTTAAGAGTAAAGTTTTCGCACCCATGCGTGCCGCAGCCAGCGCGGCCTCGGTGCCGGCATGACCACCGCCAACCACGATGACATCAAACTCTTGGGGGTACAACATAAAACCAACCTTTGGGGTGTGCACAAATGCGGGGGGATGCAGGGGGCTGGCTGTGCGCCGCCCTTTTAGCCGAGGGGGCGATTTTACAAGGGCTTGTTCAAAGTGATGCTGACCCGCAAGCCGTGGGGGCTTTCGGTTTGCATGCTCACCTTGGCATTCAACAAGCGGACGTACTCGCTGACGATAGCCAAACCCAGCCCTGAACCTTCTTTGAGCGCCTCGCCCGTTGCGCCTTGTACCCAACGTTGAGTCAGCTTCTTGAGTTGCTCGTGCGAGACGCCAGGGCCGTTGTCAATCACGGCCAACACCACGGCTTGCGGCGCATCCGTCACAGACACGGTGATGTGACTTTCACCGTCTTGCGCTTTTCCGTAACGCAATGCGTTGTCAATCAAATTATTCAACACCCCTTCGATCAACGCCGCATTCGCAAAAGCCCACACAGGTTGATCTACACCACGTGCACCAAGGTCCACACCTGCGGCGTCAGCACGCGGCAAAAAGCGCAACACGGCCTCACGCACCAGCACATCAATGGCCACCGGCTTTTGCTCCAAGGTGTGGTGCGCTTCATCGGCCAGCGCCAAAGCCAGTAATTGGTCAACCAAATGGCTAGCGCGCTGCTGACTTTGAACAATCCCTTGCAACTGCTCACGCCAGACTTGTGGGTCGTTGTGTCGCAAACCGTAATCCGCCAAGGCTCGAATGCCCGCCAACGGTGTGCGCAACTCATGCGCCACATTGCCCGAGAACTCACGCTGTGCTTGCACGCTGTAGGCAATGCGTCCCAACAGCGCGTTGATCGCCTGGCCCAAACGCTGCACATCGCGCGTGGTGGCCGTCACAGGCACGGGCGTTAGATCATGGGCATCGCGTCGGCCGACCGCCTTCTCAAGCGCCGCGAGCGGCACCAAGTCGTCTTCAATGGCGCGCTGTAACCAAGCCCCCAACCACAGCAACAACAACAGCTGAGGCACGATGGAAAACGTCAATAAGCGTTGCAACAAATGGTCGCGGCTGGTCGTCGTTTGCGCCATCACCACATAAAAGCTGGACGGATGTTCACGGTGAATGGTCACACTTCGTAGCACGCGCCCTTGATAGTCAACCGCATCAAAATGAGGCTTTAAGTTTGCATCAAGCTGCGACGGATGCAACCCTGCATGACCCGCCAACAAGGCGCCGCTGGAGCCCAACACGGCGAAATACAAAGACTCGCTTTGGTCAAACAAAACCGTGCTCATCTCTTGTGCCGAAAGGCTCAAATCCAGCGCGTCAGACTGATTGGCCGAACGGCGCACATGGCTGGCAACCAAATACGCATCGTCCAGCAAGGCACGATCAAACGCTTGCTGGGCAAAGTACGACGCAATCCCGACAACCAAAGCAGATCCGAGCAACCACGTCGCAGCAAGAGGCACCAACACGTGGCGCAGCAATCGGTTGCGTAACGAAGGTTTGCGTCGGCCCTTCGTCATGCGTGTTGTTCCTCCAACACATAGCCAATGCCGCGCAAAGTACGAATGGTCGCGCCGCTATCTGTCAATTTTTTGCGCAACCTAGAAATGAATGCCTCGAGCGCGTTATCGCCCAAAGCCTCGTCAAAGCCCGAAAGCTTGTCAGACAAAACGCGTTTGCTGACCGCTCGCCCTGGGGGCGTCATCAACTCGCACAACACCTCAAACTCGCGCGCGGGCAAGGCCAAATCGGCATCGCTCAAAAAAATACGGCGAAGCTTGCGGTGCAAACGCAAGCGTCCCACTTGCACCTCGTCATCGACACCTTGCGTGCGTCGAACCAAAGCACGTAAACGGGCCTCGACCTCATCCAGATCAAAGGGTTTGCCCAAATAGTCGTCTGCGCCGGCATCTAGGCCGGCAATGCGCTCATCGGTACGGTTGCGAGCGGTCAACACCAACACGGGCGTGCGGTCACCGCGGGCGCGGGCCTCGCGCAGCAGCTGCAAGCCACTGCCTTGCGCCGTGTGAGACTGACCGTTGATCGGCAAGTTCAAATCAAGCAACACCGCGTCGTACGCTTGTACTTGCCAAAAATGCGCCCCCTCCTCCAAATGGCTAGCGGCGTCCACACGGTGACCCGCATCGCTGAGGCTGCGCAACATGACCGCTTGCAACACGGCGTCGTCTTCTATCAACAAAATTCGCACAGGGGGACTTAAAAAATAATGAAGTCAGGGACTGGTCAGCCACGATGAACGATAAACGTGGGTATGAGCATACGACAGAACCTGCAAGATCGCTTGCGCGAAACCACTCGCACCTTATTCGACACACCCGCCAAGCGTTACAGCGCAGCAGGCGGCGTGGCCGCCCTTTTGGTGTTGACCTACGCCTTGCTGAACCAAGACGCCCCCTCGCGCCCCCCTGCCCCACAACCCATCGTGCAAGGCCAACAGCTGCGCTTTCCTGCGGGGCACCCGCAACTCGCCTTGCTGGGCGCCGTTGAAGCCAAAGCCGCTGAGAGCGTGACCATCGAATTACCTGCGCATTTGGTGTGGAACGAAGAACGCACGCAACGCATTTACCCCGCATTTGCGGGCCGCGTGTTGACGCTCAACGCCGACATTGGCCAAAGCGTACAAGCCGGTCAAGTGCTGGCAACCTTGGCATCGCCAGAATTTGGCGCCGCACAAGCCGACACGGCCAAAGCCATGGCTGACGCCCAAGTCGCAGAGCGCGCCTTGGCGCGTCATCAAACCTTGTTTGCCGCCGACGTCATCTCTCGCAAAGAACTAGACAACACCGAAGCCGACGCCCTTCGCGCCAAAGCCGAGCTGGCCCGCGCGCAAGCACGCACACACATGTACGGCAGCACCAGCGGCGTGAACCAACAACTGGCCTTAGCAGCCACCGTGCGCGGCGTGGTGGTTGAACGCAACCTGAGCGCAGGCCAAGAAGTGCGACCCGACCAAGGCGGCCCCGGCAACCAAGCCTTGTTTGTGGTGAGCGACCCGAGCGTGTTGTGGGTGCAAATTGATGCCCGCGAATCAGACACCGCGTCACTCAAGCCCGGCACCAAAATTTCTTTAACTCTGCCCAACTTCCCAGACCAGACCTTCGAGGCCAAGATCACGGCCACGGGCGACTTCATCGACAGCAACACACGCTCCATCAAAGTGCGTGCCGTCATCAACAACACGCAGCGTTTGCTCAAAGCTGAAATGTTGGGCACCGCTCGCATCGAACGCAAGCTCAGCGCAGGCGTATTGGTACCGGCCAGCACCGTGCAACTGCGTGGCACCGAACATTGGGCGTATGTGCAAACCGAACCCGGTGTGTTTGAACCCCGTCGCGTCCAACTCGGTTACGAAGGCCCACAAGAAGTGCTGATCATCAACGGCGTGCAAGCGGGCGAATTGGTCGTGAAAGAAAACAGCCTGCTGTTAGCCCGTGAATTCCGCAACGCCCAAGACGAGGCCATGCAGCACACACCCGCCCCCGGCTCTGCCGCGCCAGCCAGCGGTGCAGGTCAAAAATGAAGCGCCTCATTGACTACGCGCTGAACCAGCCGCTGTTCATTCTGCTGGGCACTTTGCTGTTTGTGATGTCGGGCGTGTTCGCCTTCAAAAACCTATCGGTTGAAGCCTTCCCCGACGTGACCGACACACAAGTGACGGTCATTGCGCTCTACCCAGGCCGTGCCGCCGAAGAGGTAGAAAAAGAAGTGACCTTGCCCATCGAGGTCGCGCTTTCAGGGTTGCCCAACTCCATCCGTGTGTTCTCGCACACGCAGTTTGGCTTGTCGTTCACCGTGGTCACGTATGACGACAAGGCCGAGGTCAACCTTGCGCGCCAACAGGTGAACGAACGCTTGAGCAGTGTGGACTTGCCCACAGGCGTGCAAGCCAACGTCATGCCCAACGCCACCCCCGTAGGTGAAGTCATGCGCTATCGCCTCAAAGGTGATGGCAAAACATCGACCGAGCTACGCACCATCCAAGACTGGACGGTCGAGCGTGCGTTGCGCCAAATTCCGGGTGTGGCCGATGTGGTGGGCATGGGTGGCTACATCAAGCAATACGAAGTCCAACCCGACATGCAAAAGCTGCGCGCCTACAAGCTCACGCTGCAAGACTTGCAAAACGCCATGGGCCGCGGCAACTCCAACGCCGGGGGTAGCTACGTGGCGCAAGGTGCACAACAATTCGCCATTCGCGGCATTGGCTTGCTGCACTCCGCGCTGGACATTGGCAACATCGTGGTCACCGCACGCGGCAACACCCCTGTGTTGGTGAAGGACGTGGCGAACGTCGCCATTGGGGCTGTGCCACGCTTGGGCACCGTCGGCCAAGACATGGATGACGACGTGGTCACCGGCATCATCATCATGCGCAAGGGCGAGAACCCCAGCGTGGTGTTGAAAGGCGTGAAAGAAAAACTCGTCGATCTGAATGACCGCGTACTGCCCAAAGGGGTGCAGATCGTGCCGTTTTACGACCGCACATGGTTGATGGGTAAGACCCTCACCACGGTGTTCAAAAACTTGGTCGAAGGCGCACTGCTGGTGTCGCTGGTGCTGTACCTGTTCTTGTCGAACATGCGTGCATCACTGGCCGTGGTGGTGGTCATTCCACTCGCCTTGTTGTCCACCTTTTTGGGCCTCAAGATCATGGGTGTGCCCGCCAACTTGCTGAGCTTGGGGGCGATGGACTTCGGCATCATCGTGGACGGTGCGGTGATCGTGATTGAAAACATCATGCACCGCTTGGCTGAACGCGGTGAAGGCATGAACGAGAAAGAGCGCCGCACCCTCATCACCAACGCGGCCAGCGAGGTGGGGCGTCCCACGGTGTTTTCGATGCTCATCATCATTGCGGCGCACATTCCTATTTTTGCGCTGCAACGCCATGAAGGCCGCATCTTCCAGCCCATGGCTTTGTCAGTGACGACGGCGTTGATTGGGTCGCTGATTTTCTCGCTCACGCTGGTGCCTTTGCTCGCTTACTGGATGCTGCGCAAGGGCATTCCGCACGGTGACAACGGTGTGGTGTCTTGGGCCAAACGTGTGTATGAGCCGGTGCTCAACTGGGCTCTCGAAAAACCACGCAAAGTCGTGGCGATTGCACTCAGCGCATTTGCCGTCTCTATTTTGGCGGCGGGGAGCTTGGGCTCCGAGTTCTTGCCTGAACTGAACGAAGGCACGTTCTGGGTCAACTGGGACATGCCCGCCAGCGTGTCGCAAGAAGAGGCAACCAAGATACTGCGCAAAGCGCGCCTGCAACTGCAGACCATTCCAGAAGTACGCACCGTGGTGTCAAAGGCCGGTCAACCCGAAGACGGCACCGACCCCAAAACCCTTAGCATGGCCGAGGTGTTTGTCGACGTGAAGCCTGTCGAAGAATGGCGCAAAGGCATGACACGTGATTTGCTGATTGAGGAGATGGACCAAAAACTGGCCGTCATCCCCGGCGTAGACCCGGCGTTCTCGATGCCGATTCGTGACAACGTGCTCGAATCCATTTCGCAAATCAAAGGTCAAATTGTGGTGAAGGTGTCGGGCGACGACTTGGGCGAGTTGCGCCGCACCACCGAAGCCATGCAACGTGAGTTCAAACAAGTCATGGGCGTGCAACGCGCAGAAATTGATCGTTTGGGTGAAGTGCCACAACTCATCGTTGACATCGACCGCGACCGCGCCGCTCGCTTAGGGCTCAACGTGGGCGACGTTCAAGACGTGATTGAGTCCGCTTTGGCCGGCCGTGCAACAACTGAGATTTGGGAAGGTGAACGCAAGTTCAGCGTGGTCCTGCGTTTGGCCGGCGACCGACGCTCGGTGATCAACCTGCCTGCCACACCCATTGCATTGCCTAGCGGGGGCTACGCCACATTAGAAAACGTGGCCACCATTCGCCAAGGCAGCGGCGCGATGAACATCGCCCGCGAAGCCGGACGACGCACCATGGCGATTGGCATTTTTGTGAAGGGCCGTGACATGGGCTCAATCGTCGCGGATATGAAAGCACGCGTGGCCAAAAACGTGAAGATTGCCGACAGCTATGCCGTCACTTGGTCGGGTGAGTTTGAAAACCAAGAGCGCGCCATGCAGCGCTTGGGCGTGGTGGTGCCTATTTCGCTGCTGCTCATCTTTGTTTTGTTGTTCGACGCGTTTGGTTCTTTCAAAACAGCGGGTTTGATTTTGATCAACGTCCCTTTGGCTTTGATCGGCGGGTTTGTCGCGCTATGGGTTTTTAACATCCCGTTGTCGGTTTCTGCTGCCATTGGCTTCATTGCGCTGTCAGGTCAAGCGGTACTCAACGGCGTGGTGATGTTGTCGGTCTTCCAGCAACTACGCAACGCCGGTTACACCGTGCTCGATGCCGTCAAGGAAGGTGCCTTGCAGCGCCTGCGCACAGTGCTGATGACCGCCATGCTGGCTGCGCTGGGTCTGTTGCCCATGGCGTTGAGCCATGACATCGGATCTGAAACACAACGCCCCTTGGCCATTGTGGTGATTGGTGGTTTGGTCACAGCCACGCTGCTGACGCTGGTGGTGCTGCCTGCTTTGTATGTGGCTTGGTTCTCAAACAAACCCATGCCCAACACCAAGCACGCTTAAACAAAGCACTGCATCAAGCACAACAGCCACAGCACGCCAATGCTGTGGCTTTTTGCTTTAAGGCTTCCAACGCTTGAGCAACAACGCATTGCTCATCACGCTGACCGAACTGAGCGCCATCGCGGCCCCTGCCACCACAGGGCTTAAGTAGCCCAAGGCAGCCAGTGGAATGCCCGCCGTGTTGTAGGCAAATGCCCAAAAGAGGTTCTGACGAATCTTGGACACCGTGCGCGCAGAGATATCCAAAGCGCCCGCCACCAAAGCCACATCGCCACGCATGAGCGTGATGCCCGCCGCTTGCATTGCCACATCGGTGCCACCGCCTTGGCCATCGGCGTTCAAATTGGCCATCGCCAAGCCCACGTCAGAGGCGGCCAAAGCTGGTGCATCGTTGATGCCGTCGCCCACAAAAGCCACGACATGCGGCGCGCCGTGTTCGTTGTGCTGCAAACGCTTCACCAAGGCCGCTTTATCGCCGGGCATGACCTCGGCATAGACTTCGTCTGGATGAAGCCCCAAACGGGCTGCCATGGCCTGTGCAGCCCCTTGGTTGTCGCCAGAAATCATCACCAAGCGCAAGCTGCGTGCACGCAGCTTTGAAAGAGCCGCTTGCACGCCCGGCTTGGGCTCATCACCAAAGGCGAGCACAGCAAGGGCCTCCACGCCATGCGTGGTGCGTTCTGCCAATACCGACACCGTCGCGCCTTGGGCTTGCAAGGCCTGCGCTTGGGTTTGCCATGCGCCATCTGGCACATGGAGTTCAGCCATCCAACGCAAACTCCCCAACAGCAAAGTTCGGCCCTGCACCAGACCTTCGTTGCCAAAACCGGGCACGGCCTGAACACGTTCAGGCACAGCAAAAACCACGCTTTGCGTTTTGGCAGACTGAACGACCGCGTGAGCCAACGGATGTTGGCTGCCGCTTTGCAAACTCGCAGCAAGCGCCAGTAAAACCTGTTCATCTGCACCTTGCACAGCCAGCAATGACAACAATCGCGGCTGGCCCACGGTCAAGGTCCCTGTTTTGTCAAACGCCACGGTGTCCGCACGGTGAGCAATTTCTAAAGCCTGTGCATCTTTGATCAGGATTCCGTATTTCGCCGCCACACCCGTGCCGGCCATGATGGCCGCCGGTGTAGCCAAACCCAAAGCGCATGGACACGCAATGACCAGCACGGCCACGCTGTGAATCAACGACACCTCCAAGCTGTGCCCCGTGAACCACCACGCCAGCAACGTGACCAAAGCAATCACCATCACCACCGGCACAAATACGGCGGAAACTTGATCCACCAAGCGTTGCAAGGGGGCCTTGGCTGCTTGTGCATCCTCAACCAAGCGAATGATGTTGGCCAACACAGTGGCCGTGCCCGTCGCGTTCACGCGAATCACCACTCGCCCATCACCATTGATGCTGCCGCCCGTCACGCGCGCATCTGCCTCTTTATGCACTGGCAGTGGTTCACCGGTGAGCATGGACTCATCCACTTGAGTTTGACCTTCCAACACCACACCATCTGCAGCAAATCGTTCTCCCGGCAAGACGACCAAATGGTCGCCTACCAGCAGTTCTTCAATTGGAATATCGACTTCACCATCCAAAGTGATCACCCGCGCGCGCGCGGGGCGCAAAGCATGCAGTGCGCGGATGGCGTCTGTGGTCTGGCGCTTAGCGCGCGCTTCAAGCCATTTGCCCAATAACACCAAGGTGATGACGACGGCTGAGGCTTCGAAATACAAATGCACCATTTCGCCAGCAGGCGTGGTGAGCCACAACCACACCGACAAGGCCCAGCCTGCTGTGGTGCCAATAGAAACCAACAAGTCCATATTGCCGCTGCCTGCAATCAATGCATGCCAGCCCGCTTTGTAAAACCGCGCGCCAAGCACAAACTGCACAGGTGTAGCCAACAAAAACTGCCACCACGCCGGCAGCATCCAGTCGGCATCAAAGAAGTTCGCCAACATGGGCAAGATCAAAGGCGTACTCAACACCAAGCCCACCGCCACAGGCGCAAAGCCCACCCACGGGCCTGTGGGGGTTTGTTCCAAATGCTCGGCAGCCAGCGGTTCATAGCCCGCATCACGCACCGCTCGACGCAAACGGGCTTGCTGGGTTTGTTTGTCTTCTTCGGCTTGCGAGTCAGCCCAAGTGACACGGGCTGACTCGGTAGCCAAGTTCACGCTAACGCTTTCAACCCCCGGCAGCTTCGCTATCGCGCGTTCCACACGGGCCACGCAAGAGGCGCAAGTCATGCCACCAATACCAATATCGCAGGACAATTCATTCATGGTGTAAGGTTACATCTTTAATATGGAGTTAGTTATGGAACACACATTTGAAGTACAGGGAATGACTTGTGGGCACTGCGAAATGGCCGTCAAAAAAGCGGTGAAGCGTCTGGATCCACAGGCTCAGATTGAAATTGATCGCAGCCATAACAAAGTCGTGGTGCAAAGTGATCAGCCGCGCGACACCGTGGCGCACGCCATTGCTGAAGAAGGCTACCAAACTGCATGAGCGCCGTGTCTCAAGCTCGCGGTGTCGAGCCCTGCGCCATAAACTTTACGAAACTTATGATTTAAATCACGAGCGGGTTACACAGACGGTTCACAGTTAGAACTTGGTAGAGGCATCTCGCCCCTTTCTTCAAGGATTTGCTATGAACTATTTGAAAACCACCCGTTTTGCTGTTTCCGTTTTATTGGCAGGTACTGCCTTGGCCGCTATGGTGCCTGCACAAGCCCAGCCGATGATGGGCGAAAGAGGTATGTACCAAGACAACGGTCACATGCACGAAAACATGTCTAAGCACATGGAAAAGCGTCAAGCTGAGTTGAAAGCCAAACTGCATTTGGCGGCTGGACAAGAAGCTGCATGGAACACATTCGTGCAAAGCATGAAGCCACCAGCAAAACCATTGGCACAGCACATGGATCGTGATGAGCTTGCCAAATTAAGCACGCCTGAGCGCTTGGACAAAATGAATGCAGCACATGAAGCCAACATCAAAGCCATAGAAACACACATGAAACAACGCAACGATGCAACACGTGAGTTCTACAGCCACCTCAGCGCAGAACAACAAAAAGTGTTTGACGCTGAAACCCTCCCCGAGCGCTGGAAGGGCAAACGCAATTAAATATCGATGTTGCCAGCGCGTAAAGCGTTGTTTTCAATGAAGTGACGACGAGGTTCCACCTCGTCGCCCATCAGCATGGTGAACACGCGGTCTGCTTCGATCGCGTCGTCAATCTGCACACGCAATAAGCGACGTACGGTGGGGTCCATCGTTGTTTCCCACAGCTGCGCTGGGTTCATCTCACCCAACCCCTTGTAGCGCTGACGTGCCGTGGCATTTTCAGCTTGGCCAATCAACCACTTCATGGCTTGGCGGAAATCGCTGACTTTTTCCTCTTTGGCTTTGTCACCTTCACCGCGGTGAACCTTAGAGCCCTCGCCCACCAAATCACGGAAGGTTTGCGCAGCTTCTGCCAAGGCAGCGTAATCGGCGCCGTGAACGAAGTCTTGGGTAATCACACTGCTCTTGACGTTGCCATGGTGGCGGCGACTGATGCGCAAAATTGGCTTATCGGTACGGACATCAAACTCACCGGTGGCTTCTGAACCACTGCCGAGTTCTCGCAATTTTTCTTGCATGGCAGTGGCAGATTTTTCTGCATCAGCCACGGTATCGAGGTTGACAGAAACCCCGTCAGCCATAGCGCGTAAAGCTTCAGCATCCATGAAGCCACTCAAACGCACGATCACAGATTCAGCCACTTGGTGCTTACGCGCCAACTCACCCAAGGTCTCGCCACTCAAGGTTTGTGCGTTAGCGCCACCGGTGGTGATACTGGCGTCTTTCAACGCGATGCGCAGCAAGAAACCATCTAATGCCGACGCGTCTTTGAGGTACAGCTCTTCTTTGCCCGCTTTGACTTTGTACAAAGGCGGCTGCGCAATATAGATGTGACCACGTTCGACCAGCTCTGGCATTTGGCGGTAAAAGAAGGTCAACAGCAACGTACGAATGTGTGCGCCGTCCACGTCCGCGTCGGTCATGATGATGATTCGGTGGTAACGCAGCTTGTCCACGTTGAAGTCATCGGTCGCCGACTTGCCAGACTCCGCGCTGGCCTTGCCAATACCGGTACCCAAGGCTGTGATGAGCGTCAGAATTTCATTGCTGGTCAGCAGCTTTTCGTAACGTGCTTTTTCAACGTTCAAAATCTTGCCGCGCAGCGGCAAGATAGCTTGGAATTTACGGTCACGGCCTTGCTTGGCTGACCCCCCCGCAGAGTCACCCTCGACGATGTAGATTTCGCACAAGGCTGGATCTTTTTCTTGGCAGTCAGCCAATTTGCCTGGCAAGCCCATGCCATCCAACACACCTTTGCGGCGTGTCATTTCGCGGGCTTTTCGAGCGGCTTCACGCGCACGCGCAGCTTCCACAATCTTGCCGCAAATGATCTTGGCGTCGTTGGGGCGCTCTTGCAGATAGTCGGTCAGCGTTTTGGCCACGATGTCTTCCACGGGTGCACGCACCTCGCTGGACACCAGCTTGTCTTTGGTCTGGCTGCTGAACTTAGGCTCGGGCACTTTGACAGACAACACGCAGCACAAGCCTTCACGCATGTCGTCACCAGTTACTTCAACCTTGGCCTTCTTGGCAAATTCGTTTTCTTCGATGTATTTGTTGATGACACGCGTCATCGCAGCACGCAGACCCGTCAAGTGGGTACCGCCATCGCGCTGTGGAATGTTGTTGGTAAAACACAGCACGTTTTCACTGTAGCCATCATTCCACTGCATGGACACTTCCACGCCAATACTGGTGCCTGGAATGCCACCGTAGGTATCAGCAGGACGGTCACCTTCGGCATAAAACGCGTTGGGATGCAACACCTTTTTGCCTGAGTTGATGAAGTCCACAAAGCCCTTGACGCCACCCGCACCTGAGAAGTCGTCTTCTTTGCCTGTGCGTTCGTCCAACAAGCGGATACGAACACCGTTGTTCAAGAAGCTCAATTCACGCAAGCGCTTGCTCAAAATTTCGTAATGAAAATCTGTGTTTTGTGTGAAGATTTCTGTATCAGGTAAAAAGTGAACTTCTGTGCCGCGTTTTTCGGTATCACCCGTGATACGCATGGGGGACACTTCAACACCGTTCACCACTTCGATCAAACGGTTTTGCACAAAGCCTTTAGAAAATTCCAAGGTGTGCACTTTGCCTTCACGACGAACCACCAAGCGCAAAGACTTAGACAATGCGTTCACGCAAGACACACCCACACCGTGCAAACCACCCGACACCTTGTAGCTGTTCTGGTTGAACTTGCCACCCGCATGTAACTCGGTCAACGCAATTTCAGCGGCACTGCGTTTAGGCTCGTGCTTGTCATCCATCTTCACGCCCGTAGGAATACCACGGCCGTTGTCGGTCACGCTGATGGAGTTGTCGCTGTGGATGGTGACCACGATGTCATCACAATGACCTGCCAAGGCTTCGTCAATCGAGTTGTCGACCACCTCAAACACCAAATGGTGCAAGCCTGAACCATCTGATGTGTCGCCGATGTACATGCCAGGACGCTTACGAACCGCCTCGAGGCCTTCCAAAATTTGAATGGACCCCTCACCATAGCCTTCACCGGCTGGAGGCGTCACTGGAGTTTCAGGAGTTTGAGTGGGTTCGGTCATAACAAGTCTTCGTGCGTGAGGCACAAGCACCTCACGGGTTCAATCGTAAAAAAGGAAACAACAACGCGTTAAATACGCATTGGCATCACCACATATTTGAAAGTGGTGTTGTCAGGAATAGTGATCAGCGCTGAGCTGTTGGAATCAGCCAAATCAACCTGAACCATGTCTTGGTCCATATTGGTCAACGCATCGATCAAGTAGGTCACATTGAAACCAATTTCAATGGCGTCGCCGTTGTAATCAATTTCAAGTTCGTCTACGGCTTCTTCTTGCTCAGCGTTGCTTGATGCGACGCGCAACACACCTGGTTCCAAGTTCAGGCGCACGCCTTTGAACTTTTCACTGGTCAAGATTGCTGTGCGTTGCAAGGTTGCCAACAAAGCGGTACGGCCCATGGTGATGGTGTTCTTGTGGTTCTTTGGAATCACGCGGTTGTAGTCAGGAAACTTACCTTCCACCAACTTGGTCACAAACTCCATGCCATCAAATGTGAACTTAGCTTGATTGCCTGCAAATTGCATTTCAATCGCACCTTCTTTGTCGCTCAACAAGCGCTGCATTTCTAGCACTGTTTTGCGTGGCAAGATGACTTCTTGACGTGGCACTTCCACATCCAAAGTAGCAGATGCAAAAGCCAAGCGGTGACCGTCTGTGGCGACCAAGCTCAGTTGCTTACCTTCAGCGACAAACAAAATACCGTTCAAGTAGTAACGGATGTCATGCACTGCCATGGCAAATGACACTTGATGCAACAGTTCTTTCAAAGTTTTCTGTGGCACGCTGAACGAAGGGCCAAAGTTGGCTGCTTCTTGCACCAATGGGAAATCTTCAGCAGGCAAGCTTTGCAAGGTAAAGCGGCTTTTGCCACCTTTCAAAATCAATTTGTTTTGACTTGATTCCAAACTCACGGTTTGGTCCGAAGGCATGGTTCGCAAGATGTCAATCAACTTACGTGCACCCACAGTCGTTGTGAAGTTGCCTGCATCACCGTCAAGTTCAGCGGTAGTGCGAATTTGAATTTCTAAATCACTGGTAGTCAGTTGTAAAGCACTGCCTGTTTTGCGAATCAGCACGTTTGCCAAAATTGGTAATGTGTGACGACGTTCAACGATGCCTGCAACAGATTGCAGAACTGACAAAACCTTGTCTTGTGTTGCCTTCAGTACGATCATCTCTTCCTCTTGTTTTCTTTATTTAAATTAGTAGTAGTAGATAAGCAAAGCATCTTTCTGTGGACAACAGCATTTTCCTCTTTTTTTTCAAGCACTTGAGTTGACCCATAAGGTGTTGGCAAGTTCGCTTTTTTGCTGTCGTTCAAAATTGGATAACTTCTTAATTCCTACTTTTCTGTGGATAACTCTGGTGTTATCCAGAAACCATCCACAGGGTTGTTCTTTGGTTAATTAGCCCTTGAGTGTTTGTTCTAAAACGTGCAGTTGCTGATTCAAATCAGCCATCTGCTGCCGTTCTGCTGTGATTTTTCGAACGGCATGGAGTACGGTGGTGTGATCACGCCCACCAAACAGCTCACCGATCTCTGGAAGGCTCTTTTGAGTTAATTCTTTGGCCAAGTACATAGCGATCTGGCGCGGACGTGCAATCGAGGCAGGACGCTTCTTAGAGTACATGTCTGCCACTTTGATCTTGTAATAGTCAGCGACGGTTTTTTGGATGTTCTCTACGGAAATTTGGCGGTTTTGGATTGAAAGCAAATCACGCAAAGCATCACGAGCCAGTTGGATCGAAATTTCTTTCTGGTTGAAACGCGAGTAAGCCAAAATTTTGCGTAATGCGCCTTCAAGCTCACGCACGTTAGAACGCACGTTTTTAGCCACGAAAAAAGCCACTTCTTCAGGCATTTCAGAGCCTTCAGCGCGTGATTTGCTGATCAAAATAGCCACGCGCATTTCGAGCTCAGGTGGCTCAATGGCAACAGTCAAACCCGCATCAAAACGAGACACCAATCGCTCGTGAATGTCGGTCAAACCTTTGGGGTAAGTGTCACTCGTCATGATGATGTGAGACTTCTTAGCGAGCAAGGCTTCAAACGCGTTGAAGAACTCTTCTTGAGTGCGTTCTTTGTTGGCAAAGAACTGCACATCGTCAATCAGCAGCAGATCAAGCGAGTGATAACGCTCTTTGAACTCATCAAAAGTTTTCCGTTGATAAGCCTTAACCACATCAGAAACGAACTGTTCAGCATGGATGTAGAGAACTTTGGCGTCTGGACGTTCAGATAAGAGTTTGTTACCCACCGCGTGCATCAAATGGGTCTTGCCCAAACCGACGCCACCGTAGATAAACAAAGGGTTATAGAGCTGCCCTGGCATGGTGGCCACATGCATGGCTGCAGCGCGTGCCATTCGGTTGGCCGTACCTTCGACCAAGGTGTCAAATGTCAGGGCTGTGTTCAGACGTGTGCGAGGACCACTTGGAATGCCTTCTTCTAGGCCTACAAAACTTTCAGGTAAGGACTCTAGTTCTTGAGAAAAAGAAACAGGCTTAATTCTGACCGGCGTTTCTTTGGGAGTGATCGCTAACTCAACCTGAATAGGTTGGCCATGGATTTGTTGCAACAAGCCAGCAATTCGGTTGGCGTATTGGGCACGAATCCAATCAAGTTTGAAGCGATTTCCTACCAAAATTACCACTTTACTGAAGTCTTCAGCAACATTGGCAACCAGTGGTTTGATCCACGTATTGAACTGCTGTTCGGGCAGTTCTTGCGCTAATTGATCGACGCAGGTCTGCCACAAACCACCACCAGAACTGGTGGGTAAGCCGTCGGTGGCAGAAGATGGAAGGCCCTGGGTCATGTGAATTTTTTTCTGTGGATAGCTGCCTTAAAAAGGCAGGCAATTAAGCACTTTATCAAAAAATTATCCACAGGACAGATAAATCTGAAAGACTTTTAAAAATGCAAAGCTAAAAAGAGTGTGGATAAAAGTCAGCAAGTGACTCAAAAGTTTGAGATAATCACTGGTTTCCCTGATCTCTTCAGGGCTTAGCTTTTTGGAAAAATCATGAAACGCACTTACCAGCCTTCTAAAACTCGCCGCGCCCGTACCCATGGCTTTTTGGTCCGTATGAAAACACGTGGTGGCCGCGCTGTGATCAACGCACGTCGCGCCAAAGGTCGCAAGCGTCTGGCTGTCTAATTTTTGACCGCTGAACAGGCCCGCGAGCCCAGAGCCGTGGAACGTCTGAAGCAGTGGTCAGAATTTCAGGCCGTCATGTCGGCGGGATCTGTGGCACGTACGCCGCATTTTGTGTTGCACCAGTGGCAACATACCGCCAAAGCCTCCACAGGGTCTGGGTTTGAAGAAACCCCGGCCCTGTTTGTCGATGGCGTCTTGATGTTTGGTGCACTCACGCCTAAAAGATGGGCCAAACGTGCGGTCACACGCAATTTGATTCGTCGACAAGTCCATGCGGTATCGCATGAACTTGGAGGAAGTCTGAAGCCCACCGCCTATGTCGTTCGATTGCGAGCCACGTTCAACGCTCAAAAGTTTGTTAGTGCATCCTCCGATGCATTGAAGCATGCTGTGCGCGAGGAGTTGAAACAGCTTTTTAGCAAAGTTGGTTTCTCATGATGCAGTCGTTTTTAATTGCTGTGGTTCGTGGCTACCGATTGTTTCTCAGTCCTTGGCTTGGCTCTTCGTGTCGGTTTGAGCCTACCTGCTCCGTTTATTCGCTTCAAGCGTTAGAACTTCATGGTGCAGCGCGTGGCAGTTATCTCACTTTGAGGCGACTTGCACGCTGCCATCCTTGGTGTTCTGGTGGACATGACCCTGTACCTTCTGCTTTGTTTACCTCTTTGACCTCTTCCAACTCCGGAAAGAAAACTTCATGAATGACATTCGCCGCACCATTTTGTGGGTGATTTTTGGCTTCTCCATGGTCCTCCTATGGGATCAATGGCAAGTTCACAACGGTCACAAGGCCACGTTCTTCCCCACCCCTGCTCAACAAGCGAAAGTCGCGGCCGAAACAGCCTCTGCTGTTCCTCAAGCTGGTGGTGTTCCTGCGCCCATCACGCCACAAGGCGTGGCTGTTCCCGTGACTGAAACACGCGCAGCAAGCAAAGAGTTGGTTGAGGTAGAAACCGATGTGGTCAAACTCGGCTTTGACACAGAAGGCGGCACTTTGGCTCGTGTCGAGTTGTTAAAACATGCTGACGAACACAAGCCTGGTAGCCATGTGGTGTTGCTGGATGACAGCAAAGATCGTATTTACATGGCGCAAACGGGATTGATCGCGACGACGCCTGGCGTGATATTGCCGACGCACAAAACCTTGATGACCGTTCGTCCTGGCTCACGCAAACTCAAAGATGGCGACAACGAGTTGTCGATCACCTTTGAATCTGCTGCGCAAGGTGGTGTGAAACTGGTCAAGACCTACACCGTCAAACGTGGCGCGTATGACATGGCTGTAAAACACGACATCGTGAACACGGGCTCGCAAGACGTGGCTCCTCAGTTGTATTTCCAACTGGTGCGTGACGGTAACAAGCCGGCTGGCGAATCGTCGTTCTACTCCACGTTCACTGGCCCAGCTGTTTACACAGAAGCTAAGAAGTACCAAAAAGTTGAGTTTGCGAAAATCAAAAAGAAAGATGTTGACGTTGAAAAGCAATCCACCACTGGCTATATCGCTATGGTGCAGCATTACTTTGCCAGCGCATGGATCTTGCCTGACGGGATGACCCGTGACATCTCGATGGACGCCGTGGACATTGGCTCCACCATGGCCGATTGCTGCTACCGCGCAACTTTGATCGCTCCGTTGGAAGCCATCAAGCCAGGTCAAACCAAGAGCGTGGCGGTTACTTTCTATGCTGGCCCACAAGAAGAGAAAAAACTCGAAGCCCTTTACCCCGGCTTGGAGCTGGTTAAAGACTACGGTTGGTTAACCATCTTGGCCAAGCCACTGTTTTGGTTGCTCGATCAATTGTTCAAGATCTTGGGTAATTGGGGTTGGTCTATCGTGGCCTTGGTGGTGTTGCTCAAAGCGGGCTTCTACTGGTTGAACGCCCACGCTTACCAAAGCATGGCCAAGATGAAAGCCATCAACCCACGCATCATGGACATGCGCGAGCGTCTCAAAGACAACCCGCAGCAAATGCAAATGGAGATGATGAAGATTTACCGCGAAGAAAAGGTCAACCCCATGGGTGGCTGCGTTCCTATCGCGTTGCAAATCCCAGTGTTCATTGCTTTGTATTGGGTGTTGCTCTCGACCGTTGAAATGCGCAACGCCCCTTGGGTGGGTTGGATTCACGACTTGTCGGCACCGGATCCTTTTTATATTTTGCCTCTGTTGATGACGTTGACCACCATGCTGCAAACGGCATTGAACCCCGCGCCACCAGACCCCATGCAAGCCAAGATGATGTGGATCATGCCGCTGGCCTTCAGCGTGATGTTCTTTTTCTTCCCTGCAGGCTTGGTGCTGTACTGGATCACCAACAACGTGTTATCGATCACTCAGCAATGGGTCATCAATACGCGCATGGGCGTGCCACCGCAGTTCAATTTGCCAAAGTTCTAACTTTCGCCAAATAGCACTCAGAAAACCCGTCGCCTTCAAAGGTGGCGGGTTTTTTTCTGGACAATCGACACATGCTTGCACAACACGACGCACCCATCATTGCTATTGCCACCGCTCCTGGTCGAGGCGCCGTTGGCATCGTGCGCGTGAGTGGCAAAAATTTAAATGCCTTGGTTCGGGTCTTATGTGGTCGTGCGCTCAAACCGCGTGAAGCCACATACCTGCCGCTGACTGACGAGTCAGGCGCACCGATAGACCATGTGCTGGCCCTGCACTTTCCTGGCCCTAATAGTTACACCGGTGAAGACGTGTTGGAGTTGCAAGCGCATGGTGGTCCCGTGGTGTTGCAACTCATCTTGGCGCGCTGTTTGCGCGTGGCGGCATCGTTGAACGAACAACACAAGCCGTTGCTCAGCGGATTGCGCTTGGCGCAGCCAGGCGAGTTCACGCAACGTGCGTTCTTGAACCACAAGCTCGATTTAGCCCAAGCCGAAGCGGTGGCCGACTTGATTGACGCGAGTACCGAAGCTGCGGCACGCGGTGCAAGTCGCTCATTGGCGGGCGCGTTCTCTAGTGAAATTCATCACTTGCGTGATGCACTCATTCACCTGCGCATGCTGGTCGAGGCGACGTTAGATTTTCCCGAAGAAGACATCGACTTCTTGAAACAAGCCGATGCACAAGGCCAGCTCACACGCTTGCAACAAAACCTTACCCGTGTGATGGCCCAAACCAAGCAAGGTGCTTTGTTGCGGGAGGGTATTCGTGTGGTGATCGCGGGTCAGCCAAACGCGGGAAAAAGCTCGCTTCTCAATGCCTTGGCGGGAGCAGAGCTGGCCATCGTCACCCCGATCGCAGGCACCACGCGCGACGTGGTGCAGCAAACCATCCAGATTGATGGCGTACCCCTACATGTGGTCGACACAGCAGGCTTGCGCGAGCATCCAGACGTAGACGAGGTCGAGCGCATTGGCATTGCCCGTGCGTGGGAGCAAATCGGCCAAGCCGATGCGGTCTTGTTCTTGCACGACCTCACGCGTAAAGATGACCCGGCATATGACGTGGCCGATGCACAGATTCAAAACAACTTGCAAGACAAACTAGCCGTGCATGTCCCGGTGCTGCACCTGTGGAATAAAGCCGACGCTCAAAGCACAGTGGCAACACAGCCCTTGCAAGACAGCGGGCCATCTTCGCAAGCCGTGCACCTCACTTTGTCAGCCAAAACAGGTGATGGATTGCCCGCTTTGCGACAAGCGTTGCTTCATGTGGTGGGTTGGCAAGGCGGTGGCACCGAAGGTATGTTCATGGCGCGTGAGCGCCATGTGCAAGCTTTGCATGAGGTGGATGAACACCTCATGCTGGCCAACGCCAGCTTGCAAGCCAAAATTCCTGCGTTAGATTTACTCGCGGAAGAGCTGCGCTTGAGTCAAAACGCACTCAATACGATCACAGGCGAGTTCTCGTCCGATGACTTGCTTGGCGTGATCTTCTCTAGCTTTTGCATCGGTAAATAGGCCGGCTCACCCCACCGATAAAATCAGCGCATGACCCAAACCCGTGCACACACCGCCAGCGTCAACGCGCAGGTGGACGACCAACGCATTTTGCAGTTGGCTCATGAGACGCTTGAAATCGAAGCCGCCGCTGTGAAGCATTTGCGCGAAGGCTTATCACCCTCCTTTGTGCAAGCTGTACACGCCATTCTCAAGGTCACAGGCCGCGTGGTCGTGATGGGCATGGGCAAGAGCGGGCATGTGGGGCGCAAGATCACGGCCACACTCGCGTCGACAGGTACCCCCGCCATGTTTGTGCATCCCGCGGAAGCCAGCCATGGCGATCTCGGCATGGTCAAAGACACAGACCTTGTGATTGCCATTTCCAACAGCGGCGAGAGCGACGAATTAGCCGCCATCATCCCTGTGCTCAAACGTCAAGGCGTGCCCTTGGTGGCACTTACAGGTGGTGCCCAGTCCACCTTGGCGAATCATGCCGACATCGTGCTCAACACCGGTGTACTCAAGGAAGCTTGTCCGCTCAACCTCGCCCCCACGGCCAGCACCACCGCACAAATGGCAATGGGTGACGCTTTGGCCGTGGCGCTGCTTGATGCCCGTGGTTTCAAAGCGGAAGACTTTGCACGGTCACACCCAGGCGGCGCCTTAGGCCGTCGCTTGCTCACGCATGTGAGTGATGTCATGCGCAGCGGTGATGCGGTGCCGAGCGTATTGCCCACAGCCAGCTTCAGCGATTTGATGCGAGAGATGAGCGCCAAAGGGTTGGGGGCTTCTGCCATCGTGGACGCCAATCAAAAAGTGCTCGGCATTTTTACGGACGGCGACTTACGTCGCTTGATTGAAAGCGGCACAGACATGCGCCCCCTCACGGCTGTGCAAGTGATGCATGCCAACCCCCGCACGGTGCGCTCTGGCGCATTGGCCGCCGAGGCTGCAGAGTTGATGGAATTGCACCGCATCACCAGCGTCTTGGTGGTGGATGCGCAAGGGGTCTTGTGTGGGGCGATCAATACCAACGACCTGATGCGCGCGAAAGTGATTTGATGAGCACACACACACCTGCGTTAAATTTTGATCCCGCGCTGCTCTTGCGCGCTCAGGGCGTGCGCGTTGCTTTCTTCGACGTAGATGGCGTGCTGACAGACGGTGGTTTGCTCTTCACCGAGAGTGGCGAAACCATCAAACGCTTTTCCACACTCGATGGCCATGGTTTGAAGATGTTGCAAAAAGCGGGCATCACCCCCGCTGTCATCACAGGGCGTGACAGTGCGCCACTGCGCATGCGTCTTAACGCTTTGGGTATCCAGCATGTGCGCTATGGCACCGAAGACAAGGCCCCAGCGGCACAAGAAATCTTGGACGCGTTGGGCTTTGATTGGTCGCAAGCGGCCCACATGGGTGACGATTGGCCGGACATCGCGGTGATGACGCGCACAGCTTTTGCCTGCGCGCCTAGCAATGCGCATATCGAAGTCAAAGCCATTGCGCATTACGTGACACAACGCGAAGGTGGCCACGGCGCTGCGCGCGAGTTTTGCGATTTGTTGTTGGTTGCGAGCGGTCATTACGCCGACTTGCTGCGAGGCTACCTCACATGAGCGTAGCCGCACCCGTTTCGCTCTGGATGCGCACGCGTCGTGTGTGGGATCGCTTAGCCGTCTACCTTCCACTGTTGCTGATGGGGTTGATGGCCATGACCACTTACTGGTTGGTGCGCAATACGCCAGTGATGGACGACGCCGAGCTTGAAGCCGCGCCGCGCCATGTGCCCGATTACTTCATGCGTGATTTTTCAGTCAAGGTGTTTGGCGACGATGGCAAGTTAAAAAGCGAAATGGTGGGCACCGAAGGCCGCCACTTTCCTGATACCGATACTTTAGAAATTGACCAACCGCACATTCGCATCTTGGGGGCAGAAGGCCGCGTGACCACGGCGGTTGCTGCGCGTGGGTTGATCAACGCCGATGGCTCAGAGGCGCAGTTGTTTGGTAGAGCCGTTGTCGTGCGCGAAGCCGTTGTCAATGCACAAGGGGGTAAGCAGCCGCGCAGCGAATTGCAAAGTGAATTCCTGCATTTATTTGCCAACACAGAGCAAGTTCGCACGCACTTGCCCGTGGTGTTGGTGCGTGGTGCAGGTGACCGGTTTACAGCCCAAAACGGCATGGACTACGACAATTTAGACCGTGTGATGCAACTGACGGGTCGCGTACACGGTACTTTGCAACCTCGCAACGACTCAAAGTAAGTTGTTATTGCGACTTTTGGCAAGCCGCAGACCTTAGGCAACACGTGGTTTCAATAATTTCAATCGAAACCGTGACTTTGTAAGCATTGGCGTTTATGTCAATTAGATACAACATATGGTATTAAAAACTACATTTTTGTCAAAGTTTTTGTTACACTTAAGACGTTGATGATTGCTTAAGGATTACTCCTTGCTTCTGGGCTCATAAATCAGTTCCCCCAGAAAATCAAACGCCAATCAAAACGTTTCAAGTACGCACATAGCGCCCATTTACGGGAATCAATGGCGCACCGTAAGGTGAACAAGAAATAAAGTTTTGAATGGCCAAGGTGGCGACGTCATGTTTAAAAAGGAAAAACCATGATGTCGTCGACTCTATCTTCTTTACGTACCTTCAGGCCTTTGGCCCACATCTTGTTCGTTGTGTTGGCCATCTCTCTTCAAAACGCCAATGCACAAAACAGAGATGACCAAATGCTGACATTGCAAGCATTGATTAATGCTGCATCCAATTTCTATCCTTCAATCGTGGCCGCAAAGTATGAAGCACAAGCCACACAAGAAGAGGTCACAGTCGCAGAGCGTCAGCGATGGCCAACGGTCACCGCAACCGTTGAATCAAATAACGGCAATTTGAGATCTGGCCCAACACGCTCGATGCAGATATGTTGGCGCGCGTCCAATATTCCTCAGGCGTGCGCGCCGAGCGAATACTCAGGGACTGTAGCCAGTCTTGAATGACTGACCTGTGGATAAGTTTATCTCACGGATAGTTTTAATACAACTTCATGC
>Ga0213920_1000432_pt1 | contig 34028 bp, 28 predicted proteins | sample McNCre1117MG_FD_161054 | JGI IMG/M metagenome (GOLD analysis project Ga0213920, IMG submission 161054) | Freshwater microbial communities from McNutts Creek, Athens, Georgia, United States - 11-17 MG | ecosystem: Environmental > Aquatic > Freshwater > Creek | place: USA: Georgia | collected...
AGGAATTGCGGCGCAGTTGATAGGGACAAAGTTGGCACCACAACGGTCCGACTGTTCGTGTAAGAGCCGAGCCAAGAGCTCTTTGCCTGTGCCGCTTTCGCCAGTGATCATCACGGTGGCGTTGGAGTTGGCCATTGTGGCGACCAATTGGCGCAGCGTGGTCGCCGATTCGCTCGAGCCAATAAAGTGAGTGGTTGGTTTCATGTCAAAAATTCCTACACTTGATTGTCGGCAAGCCTAGATATTTCACAAGACAGAAAAAGTATTCGTCTTTGAAAAAGTTAAAGATGCCCAGACAGGTGTCGAATCTAGGGGGAGACCTCTCAAGGACATAGACATGAACCGCATCACATATTGGGCTATTGCAGCCTCCGCCGTACTGTTGACCGCTTGTGCCAGCAAGCTTCCATTGATGCCCGGGCAAGCCCGCGTGGACGATGGCGCCACCATGATTACCCCCATGACCCAAAAGCGCGAGACTTTGGTGGCGACGGGTTATGCGGTCATTAGTATTCAAAATCACCGCAACCCAGCGCAGCAACGTTTGTTGGCCATCCGTGCTTCCAAACTTGACGCTTACCGTGCGTTGACCGAGCAAGTCTACGGTCAGCAGCTGGACGCCAGCACCACGGTGGCCGACATGACTGTCATGAGCGATACCTTCCGCGCCCGTGTGGAGGGTGTCATTTACGGTGCGGTCTTGGTCAGCATTACCCCTGTGGGTGACGATACCTATGAAACCACCATGTCGCTGGACCGTAATGTGGTGAATGACTTGCGCGCTTTGTACATCGCAAGTTTGAGCAACAAACGATAAGCACAGACGGCAAAGAGATGGGTATGTGGACTTCTTCACGTCGGCACTTGTGCATCGTTGCCCTGCTGGGCATGGTGGGTGTCAATTTTTCAGTCGCTGCCGCAGACTTGAGTGCGCAAGAGCGCCTCAACGCCATTCGCAGCGCCATGGTGGAAGCCGCCATGAAGTCCAACACCCGTGTTAGCGCCACCAGCTGGATGGAAAGCGATGGGAAGTTGCGTGAGCTCAATCGTTTCTCGTCTGAAATTAAGCTACGCGATTTGCAAGTGGCTGAATACACGCGCGATGCAGCTCAAGAGCCACAAGCAGAGTTGGCGGTTGCTCACGTTGCCCGTGTTCAGCCTGAGCGTTGTGAAGCCCCCCAAGCCAAATCCCCCTTGCGTCATGTGATGACGGTGGGCATGGACTTGTCTTCTGGGTTAGCGCCCGCACAACGCTACCAAGCTCAACAAGTTGGGTTTGCGGCGCGTTCGCAACTGATGCAGGCGGGGGCCCGTGCCGAGCGCTGGCGCCTCATCCCCACCCAAGCACAAGCCCGTACGTATGACCGTTTGATTCATGGCCACGGCGAAGAGCATGTGCAGTGGCATGCCCAGCTCACGGTTACCCCTGTGCCTTTGGCCGGTGTGTCTGATGATTATTCGTCTTTCGGCTTGAGTTTGCAGGTGAGTGGCCCTGGCCAGCGTCAAGCTTGGTTCAGCGCCGAAGAGGTGGTGGTGCCCAGTTTGCCCACGCAAGCCTATGGCACGCCTAAGGTGGATGCGAGCACCCAGGCGGCCATTGGGCGCGCTGTCGCGGCCATGGTGGCACAGCTCGACCAGCAGTTGGCGTGTGAGCCGCAAACCTTCTCTGTGGAGCAAGGCCAAGGCCGATTGGCGCTCAATGCGGGTGAAAAAGCAGGTTTGCGTGTGGGCGATAAGCTGATGATTGCAGATCCATCCGTGCTGCCCCGCCACACGTTAGAGCCCGGTGCGCTTGACGCCGCTGTGTTGGCCGAAGTCAAATCGGTCACGCCTTATCAAGCGGAAATCAAGCAAGTGGCTGGACGTAAACAGAAATTCAACGGGGCTTGGGTCGCTTGGCCTTACACATATTAAAAAGATGGATGGGAAAACTGACCATGAACATGCCTACTACTTCACTTCGCACCTGGTTGTGCTGCGCTGTTTTGGTGACGCCAATGCTGGCGCTGGCGGCCAGCCCTGCGCCGCGCACCACTTACCAAGTGGTGTCGGGTGACACCTTGGACAAAGTGATTCGTAAAACCATGCCTGACAGCCCTTTGCGGGTTGAAATTTTGCGCAATGCCTTTGTGCAGCAAAACCCACAGGCGTTCACCAAATCACCGCCCCGCGCCTTAATGGCTGGTGCTGTCTTGAATGTGCCCAACCATGACGATTTGTTGCGTAGCTACACTATCCCGGGTCAAGCCGCTGGCAACAGTGGGATGAACCGTGGTGGCGGTTACTCGACGGCTGACATGAACATGAGCGAGCGTAAAAACTGGGTGCGTTTCCCCTAAAGGGCCACCATGGCCATCCTGGGTCCTGAAGGCGTCCACGCGATTTCGCGTGTGGCGCCTATTCATTTAGAAATGCGCACGGCGTATGTGGAAGCCCCTGTGGCACGGCAGCTGGGCTTGCACGACGGTCAAGTGGTGCAAGCTACCGCCACGGTGGTGAACCAGCAGCTCAAGCTGGTGCTCAACGAACATATTTTCAATTTGCCCCTCCAGCCCTACATCAAAGAGGGTGACCTGGTGCAGCTGCGCGCGCAGTTGCTGCCTGCGGGCAAATGGGCGTTGCAGTTGTTGCACACGGGGAACTTTGCTGGGCCGGATGCTCCGCCTGCGGCCATCCCCACACGTTTGAACACGTTGCTGTTTCAACCGGGTGGCTTTGCAAGCTTGCTCACACTGTTGCGTCCCGGCGTGCTAGAGAGCTTGGTGCCACCCGTGCAAGACGTCGGTGATTTGAAAAAACGCATCAACGCACAACGTCTCAGCATGGGCAGCTTACAAGCGCAAACCTTAAAGCGTTTTGTGCTGGGTCATAGCAAAACCTCTGAAGCGAGTTTGGTTGAAGGTGAACCCGTGGCAGACAACACCAAGGTGTTGCTGCGTTTGCTCATGGCTGAGCGTGCGCGTGTGGAAGAAGACAGTGGCGACACCCAAGAAAGCCTGCACCATGCCCTTGATGAAATCGAAGCGGCACAAGTTCAGTCTGCTCAAAATTTGCACAAGGGTGAGCTCAATCTGGCTTTGGTGATTCCTTTTCGCGACGCCGATCCGGTGGAGTTGCACTTCGAACAAAAAGGCAATAAACCGGGCCAGCCCAAGAACCCGCTGGTGGTCAACATGCATACGCAAAGCCGCGTGTTGGGTGAGGTGTGGCTCAAAACCACCATCAGCAACAACGCGCAGGTCGATCTGACCATGTGGGCCTTGAGCAAAGACGTGGCCGATTTGGCCAAGTTCAACGCCAGCGAGTTGACCGATGAGCTTGAAAGTGCGGGCCTGCACATGGGGAGTTTTCAGGTTTACAACGCGCCACGCCCTGACGCGCTAGAAGACAGGCCACCGCCCGCGCATGGCAGTTTGGTGGACACACAAGCATGACGGACAAACGCTACACCCAAGCCGTGGCCTTAGAGTACGGCCGTCACAAAGCGCCAACGGTCACGGCGAAAGGCGACGATGAATTGGCACGCCGTATCGTGGCAGAGGCCAAGAAACAGGGCGTGTATGTGGCGGAAGATCCACGTCTTTTGGCCATGCTGAGCCGGTTGGATGTGGGTCAAGAAATTCCGGAAGACATGTTCACCGCTGTCGCTGTTATTTTGGCGTGGGTGTATTGGCTCAAGGGCATGCAGCCCGGGGACGAAAAGCCCAAGGGTGCTTAAAAAACACGCGGCTTAGGCGTCTGTATAGCCTCGGCCACCGCGTCGACCGCGTGAGACTTTGCCCAAGCGGTCATAAATTTCAACCGAACTTGTCGGGTCTTGCACTTGTAGGCTTTGCAGTGCGCCACGAATGGCGTCAACTTTGCGGCCAATCAGTACCTCGTTACGGCGATGCATGTCCCGGCAATGAGCCATGTGCGCTTTGAACCCGTCCCATTCTGGGCCGAGTGCATCTGCTGAGTCGGGGCCTTGAATGCCTGCCAGCTGTGCGAGCTGTTGAAGCAGATCATTCTTCGTGCTTTGCGACGCCTCGAAGGCGTCTAAATCTTGCACCTTCAACTGCTCGAACTCTCGCTCAAGCATCTCTTCCAGTGTTTTCGCCAAAGTCAAAGCCTGCTCAAGTGAGGCGCTTTGTGTCTCCATGGCGGTTGTCGTCATTTCAGTCTGTAGACGAATCAGTTAGTGATCATCTTTTCAAGCGCTACAAAGTTTTCAGCAATGCGGCGTGGGTTCACAGGGTAGTTGCCTTCCTTGATCGCCTGCTTGATGGCCTCAACTTTAGAGCGGTCGAAGTCAGGTTGCGCCATGACTTTTTGGGCGACGTTGCTCAAGCTCACTTTATCTGCTCCTGGTGAAGATGCTTTCTCCATAGACGGAGCCAAGTCCTCTTTGGCTTGCGCGGCAGAAGGGCTTCGTTTTTCGACTTTGTCGATGGCGCTGCGAATAGCAGCGTTCGATTGCGTCATACGACCGTAGTTTGAAATTGCGTCATTCATGATGTTTTCACTTTCTCTAACCTGTACTCCAGGTCAAAACTTTTTCACAACACTTCAATCGACCCCAAATTTTAGAACTTGAGTGCTTTTTTGAATTATTTTTTAAATACCACTTTTCACCTCAATTTGGCGGCATTCGGTCCGGTAATCACGCCTGATAGTGATCGGCCCGAGTCGACATTTTTTAAGCGAATTTGTTCCCCTAAACCCCCATCTTGCAAGGCTTCTGCCCGCATGGTGATCGAGAAGCCCTGGCCTTCGCCTGCGGTGACTTGTACCTCTTGTCCGCGTTTGACCAACACAGCGGCCTTCACATCGTACGAACGCAGTGGGGTGTTGGGCGTGAGGTCACGCACCAACTCCATGTTTTTTAATAATTTGGCATCAGAAATGATTTGGTTTTCCATGCCAGCCGCAGGCATTTCGGCATAACTGAACATCTCTGGCTGGATGACTGTGCCGCGCTTGAGCAGCTCTTTAGACACCAATACTTTGTACAGCGCAGGCGCCGAAGGGCCGGCGCGGTTCACGGGTGCGTTGGTTTGGCCCGTGCTCACGTTGACGAAAAGTTGCCAAACAGGTTGCGCGCACCGTACACGAATGGCAGGTTGATTGGGAAATGGTTGTTCAAACTGCAGGTTTTGTTGACAGTTTTGCACCGTGATGCGTGGGTCCACAGGCACCACTTGTACCTGTTTACCTTGGAAAGAAGGGTGGTGTGAGGCCCATTGCTGCGCCTGCTGTTGCAACGCCTCAAAGGCGCCGCCACTCATCGTCGAATCAGCCGCTAGCCCAAGCGGGGCGTGGCTTAGCACGCATGCAGTCAGCCACAAGCCCCAGCGCTTCGTGCGCGGGGTGTCGGCATTTTTTAGGCACAGCATTTGCATAGTCATTCGGGTCGGTGTTGATGTTTTGACATGAGTTCAGACCCAACCCTTCATGCAAGAACGAAGCCAACTTTTTTAACGGACCGACTAAACGGAGCCCTCCATGCGACTCGACCCGTCCTACAACCCTCAGGTGAACACCACCGACGCCTCCGGCATGCCCATGCTGCCTCGGAGTCAGTTGGCGTACGCCCGCACCGCGCCCGCTTTCACGCGCGCGATGGCTAGTGCCAGCTTGTCTGGCTCTTTGGCACCCGAGGGCAGCACGGCGACGTGGGGCACCTCGGTCCGCTCAGGCCAAACCTTGACAGGCATCGTGCGCGAGCAAATGGCTGCGCGCGGTGTGAACATTTCGAACAATGAAGCCATGCGCCTGGCGCAAACCGTGGCGCGATCGAACAACATCGTCAACGCCAACATGATTCACCCCGGTCAGCAGCTGAATTTAGAGAGTTTGAGTTTCTCGTTGCAGCAAGCGCAGGCTGTGAACCAAGCCATTGCGGCCAACAAAGCCGCAGTTGCTTCAGCGGCCGCGCCCGCAGTCACACCTGCTGCCAACGTCAACACCTTAAATACCAGCACGGCCATGGGCAGCACGGCCTTGGCGAGTACGGCCCAAGTGCAGTTGCTCACGCGCTCAGATCGCAGTGGCAATGTGGTGCTTGAAAAAACTATTGACCGTGGGATTGAAAAAGGTTTCATCCCTGCGCAAGACAAACAGGCTGTGATGAACAAGATCGTTCAACTCTCGCAAGAACACCGCTTTGCCCCCGATGACTTCGCTCGCCTCACCCTGATGGAGAGCGATGGCATGAACCCCAAAGCCAGCAACAGCCGTTGTCACGGCATCATTCAGTTTTGTGATGGTCCTGACCGAGGCGCTGCCAGTGCGGGTTTTGGTGCCAACCCCAAAGCAATTCTGGGCCACAGCGTTTTGCAACAGCTCGACATGGTGGGCAAGTATTTTGATGACACAGGCTTGAAGAACTTTGGCCCTGTAAGTTTGGATGATCTGTATTTAACAGTGCTCACGCCAGCTGCTCGCAATGAAACGCGACCTAATGCAGCACTGAACATTCCAGGTCAGCAAGCGGCTTACTTGCATGTGAACCGAGATATGCGTGCACCCATCACGCGCAACTCCATCTTGGCGGGTTTGCATCAAAACGCCAATGAACGTTTAGGTACTGAGGTAGCACAACGCCCCTCCATGCAGGCAGCTCGCTTGAGCGCCTATGCTGCTCAAGCGGCGGTGACAGAGGTACGTTAATTTCAGCTCAGCGGCAAAAGTTTGCCGCTCAAACCGTCAAAACTACTGTGGCACATCTCTTGCATTAATCGACACGAGGTCTCACAACTTGAGGCCATGTGTCAATAAACAGGAGTCTTGTGATGGACGTTTTCAACTCAGCTTTCGGAATACATGAGCGTGCGCTCGGTGTGAGAAGCCAGCGCATGGAAGTGTTGGCGCGCAACATCGCCAACGCCGACACGCCTAACTACAAAGCACAAGACGTTGATTTCAAGGCCATGCTCAAAGAAGCCAAGACTGAGTATTTGACCGCCACGAACGAAAAACATTACGCCGGTTTGCAAGAAGCACCGGACAACGGCATGCGTTTTCGCACACCATTCAACAGCTCATTCGACGGCAACACCGTGGAAATGAACGTGGAACAAGCCCAATACGGTAAAGCCGCAGGTGACTACCAAGCGACTTTGCAATTTCTAGAAAACCGCATTGGCGGTCTTCGTAAAGCCATGCGCGGGGAGTAATAGACCATGCAACTCGACAACGTCTTTGGTATTGCAGGCACGGCGCTCAACGCGCAAGCCATTCGCATGAACACCACCGCCTCTAACTTGGCCAACGCCAACTCAGTGGCTGGTTCAGAAGAAGAGGCCTATCGTGGTCGTCGCCCTCTGTTCAAAGCCTTGATGGATCAAGAAATGACACATGCGGGCGCTCAGTTCGTCGGTGGCGTCAAAGTGGACCGCATCGTCAATGACCCCGCCCCCATTCGCAAGACGTGGGAACCAGGCAACCCACTGGCGGACAAAGAAGGCTATGTCTTTCACTCCAACGTGAATGAAATGTCTGAAATGGTCGACATGATGGCCGCCTCTCGCTCGTATCAAAACAACGTCGAAGTGGTGAATACCGCACGTCAATTGATGATGCGCACCCTTGAAATTACCAAGAGCTGATAGCGCTCAACAGGAGTCTTAAATGGCCATCGATACAACATCTTCCATTAGCGGCATCATGACTACGGCGCAATACAAGGCGCAGAAAGCTGACACGCCACAAAACACAAACATGGGGCAGACTGAGTTTTTGACGCTATTCACAACTCAGTTAAAGAACCAAGATCCAACTGACCCAGTGAAGAACGAAGCGTTTGTCGCGCAATTGGCGCAGTTCTCACAACTCGAAGCCACCACAGCCATGAAGACGAGTATGCAAAGCTTGGTCTCCAGCATGAGTAATGACCGCATGCTTGGCGCTGCTTCGTTGATGGGCAAGCAAGTGGCTGTGCCTGATGGCCCTGTAGTAGTTACCGATACAACCGTGTCGCAAGGCACGATCAATGTGCCCACGGGTGCTGATGGCATTCAACTGCAAGTGTTTGACAGCAATGGCATTTTGGTTCGCACGCAAATCATGGGGGCACAAAAACCAGGTGATGTCACCTTGGCTTGGGATGGCATGACCGATGGAGGTCAAGCTGCAGCCAATGGCGTTTATCGCTATGTTGCTACGGTCAACAGCCAAGGCGTCATGAGCAAGCCCACAGTTAACACCTATGCCACCGTCACCGGCGTTAGCAGTGCCGGCACTTCGGACGGCACCATGTTGCTTGAAGTTGCAGGTGGCAAGACGGTCAACTTGTCTGATGTGAAACGCATCGTCAACTAATACAGCACATCAAAATTTCTCTTAGGAGCTAACGCACTATGTCTTTTTATACCTCTCTTACCGGTTTGAACGCAGCTACCGCACAGCTGGGCGTCACCTCAAACAACATTGCCAACGTGAGTACCACCGGTTTTAAACGAAGCCGCACTGACTTCGGTGATATTTTTGCCACCTCGCCTTTGCAAAAAGCTTCTGCCACTATTGGTCAAGGCGTCTCTTTGAAGCGTGTGGTGCAAGAGTTTGGTCAGGGCAACATGGTGTTTTCTTCGAACACGTTGGACTTGGCCATTAGCGGTGACGGTTTCTTCCCGCTCAAATCACAAGACGGATTCCAAGACATCTTCACGCGTAACGGTGTGTTCATGATGAACGACCAATACAACGTGGTGAACTCGGCAGGTCAAAAACTCATGGCGGCGTCAGTCGACTCGTCTGGCAAAGCGAACTTAGACGACATGAACGTGTTGACCATTCCACAAAAAACCACCGGCATGGCCATGCAAACCAGCAAGGTGCAACTGGGTTTGAACTTCCCAGCAGATGCCGCGGTTATTACCAAAGACTTCAACCGCAACGACCCCACCACCTACAACAAAAGTACAGCCTTGACGGTGTATGACGCGGGTGGTAACTCTTACTTGGCTTCGGTCTACTACGTGAAGACACAAAACGCGAGCCAAGAGACGCCCAATAACAAATGGCAAACTTATGTGTATGTCGGTGACAAGTTGGTGAATGCTTCTTTGCAACAAGCCACCAACAGCACTGGTGATGTGATGTACGTCAACAAGTATGGTGAACTGAAAGCCAAAGCTGACTTCAAAACACCTGAAGAAATTGCCGAATTGAACAGCAGCTTCTCCAAGAAAACTGTCAAGTTTTCGCTCGATGCTTTGACAGATATACGTACCTCTGAACCCGCCTCAGTCACTGCCGGATTGGCCACTAGCTTGGGCACCGGATCGAACGATGGTGTGGATTTCAGTAACTACATCAATTTGAATAAAACCGAATTGTTGGGCTTGCAAGGCAGCAGCGGTGTGACTTACTCCTTGAAGCCACCTGCCTTGAATGATGGCTTCACTGTCACCTTTGGCCCTGCATCCGCACGTGTGCCTGTGAGCGTGGATCCTAATGGCACTAAGGCCCCATCGGCTTTGGACATTGCCACCGCATTGAATAACAACGCCAGCTTTGCCGCCTCGTATGTTGCACAAGCCCCGAGCACCACACAAATTGCAAGTGTCAAGTTTGGTACCACGCCCAGCGTGAATGACTTCAAGGGCGGCTTCTCAATGGCCCTGAACGGCAAAACCCTGTCGTTCTCCAACCTCGTGCCCGCTAGCGCCACCATGGGGGATTTGGCAGCTGCCATTCAGGCCCGTTTGCGCAATGAAGACAGTGGGAACACTGACTTAACGGTGACAGCTACGAGTGCAACGCCATTTACTACCGGGTCATTATCAATTGTGGATGCTGCAGGTCGCACCATCAGCGCGGTGTCATTGCTAAATCAAGGAGCTGGCGCAAGTGTTGGCAATGTGACCTATCCAGATTCAAAATTGAAAATTACGGCGCTTGATCCTAATGTGAGCGCACTTTCGATTGAGAAAGAGTTTGTGATCAAGCAAGGCAGTGACAGCATCAGCGCTACAACAAATACCAGCGGCGTGACAACCGTCACATCGTCAAGTGCAAGCTTGTCAGTTGCATTGAACGACACACCGTACCCTCGAAGTGTCGCCAGCTATGCCATGGGTACAGGTCCTTACAAAACGACTTTCCATGCGCAACCCACCGACATCACGGTGGCTGGTGACACCGCAGACACTTCCATTTCAAGCTTTGTGACTAAGCTGAACGCGAACGAGGCATTTGCTGCGTCGTACACCGCCGTAGCCACAGGCACCACCAGTATGGAGGTGATTGCCAAAGATCCAACAGTGTCATCGCCAACCTCTATTACCAGCGACTTGCAAGTCTTCAATAGCGTAACCTCTGGCACTCCCGCAGTCTCTACCTTTGCCTTGATTACAGGCGCATCGATCACAACCAACGCCACAGACCCAATTCCAGCAACGGGTACTGCCATTTACGCTAAGGCCGCAGGATCTCCTCCTAGTTATTCTGATCAGCACAGTATTGATGAACTCAAGAACTTGTTCACCGTGAATGTGGATGGTTCTATTGACGGTGTCACAGTAGGTTTAGATAAGTTGATTGGATCTTTGAAGGGTATGCCAGCAGCTAATCAAAAGTTGTCAGGTACGCAGATTGCCGCTGAATTGACTAATGAGATTCAACGTGCGTATGGTGATGAAAAGCCGTTCAACTTTTCAGCGCTAGACCCTAACTTGCCCACACTCTCGCTTGAGTTGACTTTGGCTTCGAACAAGCAAACCTTGAGTAAATTGAATATTGATCTGTCATCCAAAGGGGATTTAAAGCCCGAAGATTTGGTACGCGAAGTTCAAAAGCAAATCAATGATGACACAACTGGGTACAAAGACAAAATTTTGGTGTCTTACGATACGCAGGCTCAAAAATTAGTCTTTACGCCAGTCGGAAACAACAAAATTGCAGTGTCTAGCGGTCAAACAGCGATGGGTCTGACCGATCCTTTGGTGCAAGGCGTGAATGACGAATCCGTTGGCTTGGCCTTGTCGCCTTCCGTATCTACATCGCCATTTCGTGCCTTGAACGACCAACGCTACGGCATGAAAGTCGAGTACGACGCTGTCAAACAATCGTTCGTGTTCAAGTCGGGTACCACCGGCGATACCTCTAGCATCGCCATCTCCAACATCCGTCCTGGCAGTTTGGCAACGCAGAGCATCAAAGGTTTGGGCATGACGGGTGACCCCGCCAGCTACACCGTAGCAGCGTCTTCGGTCGATGCTTTGCGTGGTATTGCCTCTAAGCCAGCGGTGCTCACAGGCAACGCCTTGGCCATCAACGTTGACAACAACTTCTCGGTCGATAGCACCAACAACCAATTCGTGGTGTCGGTCAACGGCATCACTGGCACAGTCACCGTGCCGCCTAAAGATACCTACACCTTAGGCACCTTCATGGAGGCCTTGCAAAACGGCATCAACAACTTGCAAGGTAGCAACAAAACGGGCTTGACGCCTGAGTCCGTCAATGGTGTCAAGGTGACCTACAACTCGGTCACCAACGCCTTGGAGTTCACCACCGGCACGGCCTCGACCGATTCATATATCAAAGTCACGGGCGACGCCAAGTGGGGCTTGGACGGCTTGGATGCCAAGTTTGGTACCACCACCACATGGATCAAGCCCAAGGCTTTTACCGATACCAAAGGTGCCACGGTTTACATCGACGGCTTCGGTGCAGAAACCTCCAGCGCCACTGGCTTTGACACCTTGCCTTCTTGGTCACCGGTCTACTTCGACAAAGGCGAGCTGACCTTTGACACTGCTGGTAACTTGGTATCACCCAAGCAAGGCGCACAGTTAGACACGGTGTACTTGCCAAACGGTAAGGGCGCTTTGACCATCAACATCAACTACTCCAAGTCCACGCAGTTTGCGTCACCGTTCTCGGTGCTCTCGCAGTCGCAAGACGGCGCACCTGAAGGTGACTTGGTCGGGTTGGCCATCAAGGACGACGGTTTGGTTGCGGCCAGCTACTCCAACGGCGCACAAAAGTCGTTGGGCAAAGTGGTGTTGGTCAACTTCTCTAACCCCACCGGTTTGCGCCAAATTGGCGACACCAATTACTACAAAACCTCTGATTCTGGCGCGCCTAAGTATGGTGAAGCCGGTTCGGCTGGTTTCGGTACCGTGCGTTCAGGCGCTACCGAACGTGCCAACGTGGACTTGACTCAAGAATTGGTGGACTTGATCACCGAGCAGCGTAACTTCCAAGCCAACGCCAAGGCCATGGAAACCAGCACCTCGATGACGCAAACCATCATTCAGATCCGTAACTAATCGGCCTGATTAAGAGACCGTTATGGATCGCTTATCTTTCAACGCGATGGCTGCGATCAATGAAGATCGCTACATCCGACAGCAGTTGTCCAACGACATTGCCAACGTCACGACGGTTGGTTTCAAGCAAACCTTCGAAGCCACCATCCAACCGCACCAAGCGGTGGGTGAGGGCTTTGACTCTCGCTTGCAGCCTCGTCTGTACACCACCGACCGCGTGCGTTTGGATGCCGGTCCCTTGATGGTCACAGGCCGTGATTTGGATGTGTCTTTGAACCACAAAACCGTCATGGGCGTCACGGGCAATGACGGAAAACTGGCATTCACCCGCCGTGGTGACCTACGTCTTAACCCAAATGGCGTGCTGGAAACGGGTTCTGGCCACATGGTGCAAAGCCAAGACGGTGGCCCCATCACGATTCCTGTGGGGTTTCGCATCAACATCACCAAAGCCGGTGAAATTTTCGCCTCAGACCCCACCCAGCAGGGCGTTCCGCAAGAACAGCTGATTGGCACACTGATGTTGCGCGATGCCAGCACCACGAACCTGATCAAACGCGAAGATGGTTTGTTTCGGGTTGACGAAAAACCACTTGGCACGGACTTTGCAACTGGTCCTGAGCCAGTTTCTTTGACACCGCAAGCTTTAGAAGGCAGCAGTGTCAATCCAATGGCATCGATGGTGAAGCTGATTGAACAGAGTCGCTCGTTTGAGCACCAGATTCGGTTGATCAAAGAAAGCAAATCCAACGATGAGTCGGGCGCCTCCATGATGAAGGTGTCTTGAATTTGACAGATTAAAGGGGGCTTAAAGCCATGGATGCATCATTGTGGGTAGCCAAAACCGGTCTTGACGCGCAGCAGACGCGCATGAACGTTATTTCGAATAACTTGGCCAACGTGAGCACGACCGGCTTTAAACGCGACCGTGCCGTTTTTGAAGACTTGCTCTATCAAAACGTCAAGCAACCCGGTGGCCAAACCACCAACAACACCTTGTCACCCACGGGTTTGATGCTCGGTACCGGTGTGAAGATCAATGCCACTGAAAAACTGCACTTGCAGGGTAATTTGGTCAACACCCAATCACCACTCGATGTGGCGATCATGGGCAATGGCATGTTCCAAATTCAAATGCCAGATGGCACCACGTCTTACACACGCGACGGTAACTTCAAGATCAGTAATACGGGGCAAATCGTCACGGCCTCTGGCTTTCCACTTCTTCCTGCGATCACGATCCCTGGCAACACGTCGGCCGTGACCTTTGGTCAAGACGGCACTGTGTCGGCGGAGTTAGATGCAGGTGGTGGTTCACAAAACATTGGCCAAGTTCAAATTGCACGCTTTGTCAACCCAAGCGGCCTGAAGCCCATTGGCAACAACTTGTTTGAAGCCTCACAAGCCAGTGGTGTTGCCCAGGTGCTCACACCAGGCTTGAACGGTGCAGGCGCTTTGAAGCAAGGTTCGCTCGAAGCTTCTAACGTGAACGTGGTGGAAGAAATGGTCAACATGATCGAAACCCAACGTGCTTACGAGATGAACTCTAAGTCCATCTCCGCCGTGGACGGCATGCTCAAGTTCTTGAACCAAAACATCTGATTGAGGTTCACCATGATTGCTCTTCGTTTCATCGCTTTGATCGCCATTGTTTATCTGCTGCAAGGCTGCGCCACCGAGCCTGTCGACATGGTGTTGCGCCCCTCACCAGAATTTCAACCGGTATATCCGCTTGCCGCTGACCGGCAAAAAATTGCCACCGGCGGCATTTACAGCAACCGGCAAAGTGATGCCTGGTTTGGTCGCGGCCGCAACTACCAGGTGGGTGACATCATCACCGTGCTGTTGAACGAATCCACACAAGCCGCACGCACCCAAAACACTGACGTCAGCCGTGAGTCTAAAAACTCATTGCCTTCGGGCCTCAATGCCAAGATTGGCGGCCTCTCGCCATTCTTGAATGGCATTGATGTCAACGCCAACAACAACAGCAGCAAGGGTGCAGGCAAAGCGGACCAACAAGCCTCCTTGTCTGGCTCCGTCGCTGTCACTGTGGTTGAAATTTTGGCCAACGGTAATTTGATGGTCCGTGGCGAGAAAAAACTTGGTCTGTCTGAAGGGACCGAAGTCATTCAAGTCTCAGGTGTGATTCGCCCTGAAGACGTAGGCCCCAACAGCACTGTGCAATCACGCCGCTTGGCCAATGCACAAATTGCTTACCGTGGATCAGGCGACTTGGCCAATGCAACCCGCGCGGGTTGGGGCACGAGTTTGATGCACAAATTTTGGCCGTTTTAAGTATGAAGAAATTATCTACGCTCTTGCGCATTTGTCTGGCCAGCCTGTGTGTTTTGGCCACAGATGTTGCACAAGCTGACCGCGTCAAAGACTTGGCCACTTTGGCTGCCCAACGCCCCAACCAATTGATTGGTTATGGTTTGGTCGTCGGCTTACAAGGCACGGGCGATGACGCCTCAGTGCCTTTCACCACGCAAAGCATGAAAGCCATGCTCTCGCAAATGGGCGTTCGCATTGACGGCCCCTTGACCGACTTTGAAACAGCCGCCACCGCAGCCCGTGTGGACATCAAAAACACAGCCGCTGTGTTGGTAACAGCAGATTTGCCTGGTTTTGCCAAACCAGGGCAACGCATTGACATCAATGTGTCGGCCATTGGTAAGGCTTCTAACCTGCGCGGCGGTAGTTTGATCATGACCGCCATGCGCGGTGTGGATGGCGAAATTTATGCACTGGCACAAGGCGCTTTGACGGCCACTGGTATTGACGCCAGTGCCGCAGGTTCAAAAATACAAATTGGGGTGCCCACATCAGCCCGCATTCCTGGTGGCGCGATTGTTGAGCGGGTGGTCGACACGCCGTTCGAATCGGCTGAAAACGTGATCTACAACATCCGTGAAAACGATTTCTCCACCACCACTGCCATCGTCAATGCCATCAATAAAAAATTTGGCGGTGATGTGGCACAAGCCATTGATGGTGTATCGGTATCGGTACGAGCCCCTAAAAACTTGAATCAACGCGTCGCCTTCATGAGTGAAGTCGAGGCGTTGGATATCACTCCGGGCGAGCCTCCTGCGCGCGTGGTCATCAACTCGCGTACCGGCACGGTGGTTATTAACCGCTCGGTGCGGGTCACGGCGGCTGCGGTATCGCATGGCACCATTTCCGTCGCTATTACGGCAACTAACGAAGTGTCGCAACCAAATATGTTGGCGGGTGGTCAAACACAGGCCGTGCAAAACGCGGATATCGCGGTGGCTGAGCCTAACAAACCTATGTTCTTGTTCCAGCCCGGTGTCGAGCTGCGTCAAATTGTGGATGCGGTCAACCAAGTGGGCGCCACGCCTTCGGCTTTGATCGCCATTCTTGAAGCCTTGAAAAGTTCTGGTAGCTTGCGCGCCGAGCTGGTCATCATTTAAGCGAGATATCTCATGAGTAGCCCCGTCGACACCTCAATGCCTAGGTCCTACACGGACTTCACAGGTCTGGGCGAGTTGCGCGGGAAAGCGCAGAAAGACCAGAACAGCGCGTTAAGAGAATCTGCCCAACAATTCGAAGGCCTCTTCATTCAAATGATGTTGAAGTCCATGCGTGAGGCCAACGCGCCCATGAAGGACGAAGGCATGTTTGACAAAGAGGTGTCTTTGCAAATGTCCAAGCGTGGCGCTTTGGGTGTGGCTGACTTTATGGAACGTGCCGTCAAGCAACAACAAGCCCCCGCGCCCAGTACCGATGCGTTGCTGAAATCGCGCGGCAAAGCGCTGCCCTTGAACCCCAAGCAAGAGCCCATGCATTTGCCTACTGCGGCTGAATTGAGCAAAGGCTTTGCCTTAGAAAAGCCCATGCGCATCAAGAGCTTGAAAGAATTCACCATGCCGTTCTCTGGGGGTGCTAAATGAGTGACATGCTCGGCATCAGCAGCAATGCGATTGGTGCGTATCAACGTGCATTGAGCACGGTCAGTAACAACATTGCCAACGTCAACACCGAGGGGTACTCGCGTCAAGACGTGGTGTTGGCCGACTCCGCACCCAAAAAACTAGCCAGCATGTACGTCGGTACGGGCGTCATGCTGCAAACCATCAAGCGCCAATACGACGCGTTTGCTGAGTCCAACCTTCGTAGCAGCACCAGTGACTTGTCAAGCCAAAAACCGATGGTGGATTACGCCAAGCGCGTGATGGACATCATGGGCGATAAAAGCATTGGCCTGAGCTCTGCCCTCGATACCTTTTTTGCCGCTGCGGGCTCGCTGTCAGCCGACCCTGCATCGAGTGTGCTGCGCACCAGCTTCATGCGCAGTGCCGATGGTGTGGCTTCTCGCTTTGGTGAGTTGTCTTCCCAGATGGAATTGATTTCGACGGAAACCCGTCAAGGTCTAGAGAGTGCTGCAGCCCGTGTCAACACACTCACCAGCCAGCTCGCCTTGATCAACCAAAACTTGACCAAGGCGCCCACCTTAGAAAGCCAACCTGCTGAGCTGCTGGACCGTCGTGATTTGACCTTGCGCCAACTGTCTGACTTGGTGCGTACCAAAGTCACGTTTTCAACCAACGGCACCGTCACCGTCAGCTTGGGCACCACCATGACCCAAGGCGTGGTGGTGGACGGTAACAAGTCGCGCCCCATCGGCATTAACAGTGCCGTGAAAGACAAAGTTGAGCTGGTGTTAGACCCTTACGGCAACACCGAGTCGCTGTCGAGCGTCAGTGGCGGCCAAATTGGTGGTTACCAAAACTTTATTTCACAAGTGTTGGAGCCGTCGCAAAAGAACATGAGCGCCTTGGCGCGTACCTTTGCAACTGAAACCAATGCGATTCAAAAGAGCGGCATTGATGGTTACGGCCAAATGGGGCAAGACCTGTTCTCTTTTGACACCACGGCAGCCTCAGAGGCTGCAGGCATTCGCTTAGCCTTGAACGACGGTATGCGTGTGGCGACGGCTGCACAGTTCCGCGTCAGTGAAGGCAACACCAACGTCACCACCACCCGTGCTAGTGTGAAATTCACAGGGCAAACACCCGCTACCGCGTTGAGCAACAGCCAGTTGGTGAACAACCCGAACGCATCGGCCGCGTTGACCTTCAAGGTTGACGGTGCGCGTGTCTATACCCCAGTTTCCTCTTTGTCTGCGGGTGTCAAAGCTACTTTCTATTTAGACCAAGCAGAGCCAGGCCAAAACTTGCAAGTCATGACGCGCGATGGCCGTCAACTGTTGGGTAAGGCTTTGACTGAAACAGAGAAATACCAACTCTTCACGCCAGACAATGGTTTCGCCGTCAATGCCAATTACAGCGATGCTTATCTGAACCAAACTGGCGACAAAGCCTACCGCGGACTCGATCTGTTCTATGGCGCGAAAGCCACCGTGCTGTATGGTCAGAATTTCGACATCTATGGTGCTGCAGGGCCGTCCATTCCGCTGCCAGCCTCGATGGAGACGGCTCGTATCTCATCTGCTAATTTCCAAATTGCGAAAGATGCCATCACCTTGAACGGTGTTTCCTTGTCTGAGTTTGAGGGTGCGTCTAATGCGGCGATCACTATTGCAGACGTCAAGGTGGGGGGAGCTATTGCCACACCATTCAACTTCCAAGCTGTCGTTGGCGGACAGGTGGTGAGCGCGACGGTGCCTGTTGGGGCTTCGGGCAGTCTGACAGCCTTGGCGGCTTCCTTGAACACCAGCTTGCAAGCGCAGGGCTTGTTTGCCACCACCATCAACAACGGTGCGGATTTACTTGTCACAGATTCCAAAGGTCGCGACATCAGTGGCGTTTCGTTAAAACCCACGTCAACGCTCAATGGCGCAACGTCTGGCAACGTCTCGGTCAGCTCGTCTGCTGTTCAAGTCGCCAACTGGATCAACGGTACGTCACAAGCCGTCGTACAAAACCCACAGTTTGGTTTGGTAGGCGGCAACACGGGGTTCACCAAATTCCAAGCTACGGTAGGTGGTCAGCATTTCAATTTAGATGTACACACCGCCACCAACTTGACCACCTTGGCGACGACTTTGCAGCAAGCCTTCCGTACGCAAGACAAAGATTCTTCGATTTCGGTGGTGATCGACGGTACCAATTTGAAGATCACCGATGCCATGGGGCGTTCGTTCAAAGATTTCTCGTTGACCCCAGCAGACACTTTGTCATTGGCTTCGGGTGGCACGATGGCCATCACCAATAGCAATGTGTCGCAAACCAATATTCGTGCCGAGGTGTTCTCAGAAGTGCGTGTGCCGGTGTCACAGTTGAACTTATCGAAAGAATTGAAGATCAACGGCCAAGCCATCACAGGTTATAAAACGCCCAATGAGCTGGTCGATCGCATCAACGCATCCAGCGCTGGCGTCACCGCCAGTATTGCGGCCAACGGCGAATTGATCATTTCCGATCCGTTGGGCGGCCCTATCACCATCAACCCTTCCACCGGTGGCAACGCACTCGATATTCAGCCCACCTCATATGGTGCTCAAGTTCGCATGGTGCAAGTGTTGCGCGACATGCGCGTGCCAGCCACCGATGTGGATTTAAAAAAACCACTGCAAATCAATGGGCTCAGCTTGAGTGAGAGCGCCTACGATTTACCCACGTCTAATGCGCAAGCTTATTCGGTTGAGTTTGGTATTCCCGTACAAACGGTATCGGCAGCAACCGCTCAAGGTTTAGCCGATGCGTTGAACGCGACTACTAATTTTTCATCAGGATTCAAAGCCGTGGTGACCGGACAACGCTTGGCGATCTCGCCTTTGACGGCGGACCTCTCCGATGCTGACATTGCCAACAAGTTCACCGTTAAATCGGGCATTGACCAACTGACGCCACAAACATCGCTCAAGACGCTCAGCGACTTGGCAGAACGCATCACCGCGCACAGCGACGTTACGGGGGTTGTTGCCTCTTTGGATCAGTATGGTGATTTGAAGCTCAGCACCACGGATACCAAAGGCACATTAGAAATTTCTGTCGGCCCCGGTAAAGATGCCAATGGCCGATTTGTCACCAATGCCTTGGGCCTGGAACCCGCAGACTTTGATGTCACTGCGCGCTTGAAGCGCATGCAACTGGACCCAGACTTCAACCCCGATATTCGCATGTCGTTTGGTGCAGCCGGTGACCCCTCTGATCTCACCAAAATTGGTTTGCGCACCGGTGCCTATGTGCAAAGCGGAAGCCCCGATGACTTGCTGTTGTTTGTCACCGGTAAGGGTGCGGCCAATGTGGCCGTGGGCTTTGAAGGCACACCCGACAACGTGCGTGACAGTTTGCGTAGCCAGTCATTGAGCATCAAATTCACGGCAGCAGATCGCTACAGCATCATCGATACCAAAACAGGTACTGAGCTGGCAGACCGGCACTATGACGCCAGCGTGTTGGAGCCCGTGATCGACTTTGAAGGCTTGCAGATCAAACTGAGTCATGCCCCTTCTGTGGGCGACAGCTACAAGATTGATGGCAACTACGACGGCTTGGGTAACAACGTCAACATGCTCGACATGGTGGACTTGAACAAAAAACCGGTTACCAATGGCAAAACCATTGCCAACACCTATATCGACCAAATCAACAGCGTGGGTAACTTGGCGCAGCAAGCCACCATCACACAACAAGCGTTGACTGTGGTGAATGACCAAGCCATTGCGGCACGCGACAAAGTGTCGGGCGTCAACTTGGACGACGAAGCTGCCGCTTTGATTCGCTATCAACAAGCCTATCAGGCCTGTGCCAAGGCTTTGCAAACATCGGGTCAGCTGTTCGATGCCATCATCCAAATTCGCTGATAGAGGTAAACAACTATGAAAATTTCAACCAGCCTCTACTTTGACCGCGCCACTTCGCAACTGGGCAACGTGCAAGGCGAGCTTGCTAAAACGCAAGAACAGCTTTCTGTGGGGAAACAAATCGTCAAGCCCAGCGATGCGCCTGACAAGGCCGCTTTGGTGACACGCCTAGAAACAGAACTCAGCCGCCAAACGGGCTACCAAGACACCCTTAAATCTGTTAACGTGCGCCTGACGGCAGAAGAGACGGCGTTGAAAAACACCAGTGATGTCATGTACCGCGTGAAAGAACTGGCTATGCAAGCCGCCAACGACACATTAGGCCTACAAGACCGTCAAAGCATTGCGCTAGAGCTGAGCAACTTGAAAGACCAAGTGCTGAGCCTTGCCAACAGCCAAGACAGCAATGGCAATTACTTATTTTCGGGCAGCCGCACGGGTGTGCCTGCCTTCAGCAAAGACGCCTCAGGCCATGTGCTGTATCAGGGTGATCAAGCGCGTATGAAAGTCAACGTCGGCGACAGCCGCCGCATGAACCTCAATATGCCTGGCTCAGACGTGTACACGCGCGTGGTGCGCGATGACGGCAAAGGTGGCAAGGCGGGTGTGGACTTCTTTCAGTCACTTGATGATTTGGTGAACGCCGTGAAAACGGGCGACCAAACCAACATGCAACGCGGCATTGCAGAAGTCGATACCTTGCAAAACGGCATCAGCGAAGGTTTGGGCCAAGTGGGTTCAGACCTGACCGTGGTTGACATGCAAAACACCGTGCTGGACCAAGTGGTATTGCAGCTTAAAACCACTCGCTCGGATGTGGAAGACTTGGACTACACCTCTGCCATCACCAAAATGAACAAAGATCAACTGGCGCTAGAGGCGGCTCAAAGTAGCTTTGCCAAGATTTCGCAACTGAGTTTGTTTAAATATTTGAACTGATCGTTCAAGTTGTCAGAATTGGTTCCGAACCTAAAGTGATAAGTACAAAAATTCATGGCCACCACAGCAATTAGCTCGACCACGGGCACCACAACTACGGCGACCACCAATGGCGCTACGGCTGCCGCTCAAACCGCAGCTGCCAATAAAGCTGCGGCTCAAGGTCTGATTTCGTCGCTAGGGGCTGGCTCGGGCGTCGATGTGGCTTCCTTGGCGCAAAACTTGGTCAACGCTGAACGCGTGCCTCAAGAGAACGCCATCAATGCCAAGATCACCAAGAACGATGGTCGTGTCAGTGGCATTACCGCCTCTATGTTCATGCTCGGTGAGCTGAATACGGCCTTAGCGGACTTGAAAGATAAAAAAGACTTCAACTCGATTGCGGTCAGCGGTGGTAACTCGTCTGCTTACACCATCACAGCAGGCACATCAACAGCTTTAGGTGACTACGGTGTGAAAGTGGTGTCGCTCTACAAACCGCAAAAAAGCATTAGTGGGTCTTTTAACTCAACTGCTGCGGTACTTAACGGTGGTCATGCCTTTCAGTTAAATCTAGCCACCAATGGCGGGGCGTCAATCCCGATTTCAGTCAGCACCGCTACGCCCGAAGGCGTGGTGAGTGCCATCAATGGCATGACTAATTTGGGCGTCAAAGCTGAGATGGTCAACACAGGCACCAGCACTGTACCGTCTTATCAAATTGTGCTCACAGGCACAGGGGGTGCTGCTGGTGCGTTCACGATCACCGAGACACAAACAGACGGCGCAAGCGCTTTAACGGACACTGGCGTGAGCTTTGATACCACCACCTCTTTACAAACAGCCAGCGATGCTGTGGTTAAAGTGAATGGTGTGACCTACAAGCGCTTGACCAACGCGATTTCTGATGTCATCTCCGGCGCCACCATCAACCTCAAAGGCGAATCGATCTCGGAAGATGTGGTGAGTTTGACGCGCGACAACACAGCGTTGCAGGCTAAGTTTGAAAAAGTTGTGACCGCCTACAACGATGCACAGAGCCTGTTCAAGGAAGTCACCAACCCCAAGTCAACCTTGGACACCTATGGCGCAACCTTGGTGGGCGATGCCACCATTCGGTCGGTCGCAGGGCGCTTGCGTAGTGTGTTCATGGGATCATCCTCTACACCTGGCACGTCGGTGAATCAGCTGTGGCAAATGGGCATTACCTTTGATGCAACAGGTGTGATGAAGCTCGACGCCACCAAGCTCGACACAGCGTTGACCAATAATTTTGACGACGTGGTCAAAAGCCTGACAGGTAACCACGACGATCTCAGCAAGTACAGCCCAGCTCAAGCAGGTTTCTTTGGTGATGCCACTTACAAAATCTCGGCCTTAATTTCTCCAACAGGCTTACTTGCATCGCAAAGCGACAGCGTTGCCAAACAGACCACAGGCTATAAAGAATCGTTAACCAAGCTTGACACGCGCATGCAAGCTTTGCTGGCTCGCTACAACAAACAGTTTGCATCCATGCAATCGTTTGTGGGTAGTGCCAATGCGCAAAAGACCAGCCTCAAGTCCACCTTTGACGGCATGATGTCGATTTATACGAATAAAAATTAACCGTTTCAATTAATTTGAGTTTTTTCGCTCAAGTTATTGAATTTCAGGTCGATTACTACGTTCGTCAGGGTCCAGCTATTGGGCCTCTTGCCGCTTTTCTGTGGCATGAACGTAGAAAGGTGGTCCGACTATGGGCGACGAAATTTCTCTATCAAGAAGCTCCCCTCAGGTGAGCATCCCGCCAGTTGAGGTAGGCGTAGCTGCGAGCAAAAAGCCTGCGGTTGTGCAACAAGCTGGGCAACCACAATCCCCCGCACCTAAGGTCGAGCTGCCCAAGGTCAACCCGGTCACGGTCGATGCTGAAAAGATGATGGCCAAGATGCAAGAGGCGGTCACACAGCTCAACAAGATGGCGGTGAACAGCGGGCGTGGCTTGAACTTTCAGGCGGACCCCAAGCTAGGCCGCCATGTTATTACCGTCATAAATACCGAAACCGGTGAAGTGGTGCGCACCATTCCCACAGAGGTTGCCATACGCGTGGCGCACGGCATCGAAGACTTCAAAGGTTTGCTGCACGACGATGCGGCCTAACTCGAATATTTGAATCAATGTACTAAAGGTTTTTCGGCACATACCGAATCACTGGGTACTGAGGAATGAAATCTGAAGTCGGAAGAAATTCCCACCGGTTTTCTTACTTTTGAAATTGGCGCATGGACATTGGGTCTATGTACTTGAAATTTGATCTACTTTTGGAGAATGATCATGTCTGTAATCAACACCAACGTGAAGTCCCTGATTGCCCAAGACTCCTTGCGCGCAAATAACAGCAAACTCGCTACTGCTATGGAGCGCCTGTCAACAGGTAGCCGTATCAACCGCGCAGCAGATGATGCTGCAGGTTTGGCCATCGCTACAAAAATGACCACTCAGGTTCGTGGTTTAAATATGGCAATTAAGAACGCCAATGACGGGATTGCTCTTGTGCAAACTGCCGATGGCGCTATGACCGAAATCACGGACATGCTCCAACGTATGCGTGAATTGGCAGTTCAGAGTGGCAACAGCACATCCAGCGATGCTGATCGTGCTGCGTCACAGCTCGAAATCAGTGCCCTCAAGTCAGAAATTACGCGTATCTCGAAGACAACGCAATACAACAACATGAACATCCTTGATGGTTCATTTAAAGAAAAGCAGCTGCAAATTGGTTCTAATGCTGGTCAAAAATTGAATTTTGAAATTAATGCAGTTGATGCCGATACATTGGGTGAGTTGGCTACCGGTCCTGCAATTCAAGCGTCGCAAGCAAAATTAGTAGCCAAAGGTGTGACTGCTAATGCGGCAGATTACCAAGGCAAGTCTTTCCAAGTGAATGTGAATGGTGTTGCAACCACTGTGGCTTTGCCTGGCGCTACAGTCGTGCCAAAAAGTGCTGCAACTATCACTGGTCAGGCCGTAGGTGTGGACCGTTCAACAGCTGCATCGTTCGTGATGTCTGATACCAGCGTTGATCCAGCAACGCAAGATATGAGCGGTGCTGCAGATAGGGGCTTTGATATTTCTGTTGGGGGTGGCGCATACCACTCTGTAGATATCACGGCTGCCATGGCTGCATATTTTGGTGTGAACGAAGCAGCGGTCAATGACCCTACTTTGGATGTCAAATCAAAATCAGACAAAGTAGGCGGTGATGCTTTTGTGCAAATTGTTCAAAAGGCAATTGATGATACAGGCTTATTCACAGGCGCAAATAAAGTCACCGTCAGTTTAGATAACAAGGGCTATATCTCGATGTCCACTGCAGGTGGTAAGAGCGTGAATTTGCGTGATGGTGTATCTATTACTGATGGTACAACGGCTACGACGTTTGTTACTACCTTCATTACGGCAGCCCAACCTGCAGGGACAGTTGATTTAAGCACAAACGACGACACCGAATTCAAAATGCAAGTCAATGGTTCTGGTGTTGATACCGCCATCAACTTGCGTCCCTATTTGGATGACACCAGTCTTGTTAAAACACGTTCTGCAGTCACTAAAGATGAATTGGTCAACGTGTTGAACAAAGCTGTCGCTGACAAAGGCTTTACAGGCAACAACGCCGTGCAATTCGCTGTTGATGCGGAAGGTTATGTGAATGCCTTTGTGCCTAAGGGCTTGGGAACTGTCGATTTTTCGGAAGCCGATTTGACAGATGGCAGTGGCAGCACGGGTACGTTTGTTGCCAGTTTCTTGGGCGCTGGGTCATTTGATCGTTTGGGTGCAACTCAAGATGTGTCAGCGGCCAAAGATGTGGCTTACGAATTCCAAAATAATGACATGGCGATGTCTGTGTCGGTTAACGGAAGTGACTTCGTGAGCATCGACATGAGCTCATACATCATGGGCAGTACACAAGACCCATCAAAATTGACAGGCCATGAAATGGCTGCAGCCATGCAAAAAGCCTTGGACGATAAGTTCAAGGGTGCAGATGCCGTGACTGTTTCACTCAATGGCGATGGTGCTTTGGAATTTCATACGGCCAACAACGAAGGCACCATCAAAATGAAAGATGGTGACTTCAATGGTTCAGGGGCTGACGGAACATTTGTGACCAACTTCATTGATAGTAGTGGTGATTTCACTATCAACTTTAATGACGCTCCAGCTAACATTGTTGACACAGGTGATGTCGTTTGGGAAACCAGCCGCGACACTACTGCGACTAAACAATACACAGAAACGTTCTCATTTGCTTCGGCTGTGTCAGGCGATCGCGTCGCTGCGTACACTGAAGCTGCAACCACAGTGGCTGCCGGTGATACATTGGAATTGCATTTGGATGGTCATGATTCCGTCATTTTGAATTTGACGGCTGGTGACTACAACACTTTGGATGACTTGGCTGCATCGATCAATCAGACCATCAAAGCCTCGGGTGCATTCAGTGGTGAAAATGCCATCACGGCCAAGGTCTATCGTGGCAACACAGTGGCTGATCCTTCGACGCCTGTTCAGTACCTTGCATTAGAGAACGTCGGCGGCAAGAAGATCACGATCGATGCGGATGATGCTGGTGTATTCGGTACTGAAGCTGACAGTTTTATTGACGACGCTTCAAAACTCGAACAGTTGGGCATTACCCCTAACTCTGCAACGAACTATGACACTTCAGGTCATATGGCAGGTGGTGTTGACACAACGGCAAATAATGGCATTGTGTCTATCCAAGTTGCATCTGGCGACACGGTCATTTCTAAGCAAGTTCAGTTGTCAAAGCGCGATGCCAACATGTCATTTTCTGACTTTGCCACGCAATTGGTTCAAGATGCCAATGCTGCCTTTGCAGGTTCTGGTGTGTCCTTCACAGGTGGTGTTCAAAATGGACAACTTTCCTTTGGCCTCGCCAACTCAGGTGATAAAACTTTGACATTGAGTGGTGATATCGTCAAAGATGCATTCGGTGCAGATCAAACAGCTCGTGGCAGCAATGGTGACTACCGCGTCTTCAAAGAAATGACCGATGTAGTAGATGAAATCAACAAAGACTTGTCTGCCGCAGGTGTCACAGCCAGTTTTGATGCACGTAGTAATGCCTTGGCATTCCAAGTCACGACGGGTGAAGTCGGTTCCACAAAGAGTTCCATTTCCATCCAAGGTGATGATTTGGCAGAACTTGGTTTTGGCAGCTCATTGACAGCTGTGGGTGTTGATTCCAACGCTACAGCATCAAAAATCTCGGCTATTGACCTGACGACCATTCAAGGTGCTGATAGTGCGCTAAGCAGTTTGGACAATGCCTTGACTTACGTCAGTGCTGAACGTGCAAAGCTGGGTGCATTGCAGAATCGTTTGGATCACACGGTCAACAACTTGACCAACGTGGTGACTAATACTGAGGACTCTCGTAGTCGTATCCAGGATGCTGACTACAGCAAGGAAACCACAGCCTTGGCGAAGAGCCAGATCCTCACACAGGCTGCCACGGCAATGTTGGCGCAAGCTAACCAATCGGCACAAGGTGTGTTGTCGCTCTTGAAGTAATTCAACAGCACAGCAACTGAGCTGACCTAAAAACCCACCGCGCGAAAGCCGGTGGGTTTTTTTCATTCAAGACCTCAAGTATTCAAGCAATGGGTCGATACCTTGATCATGGGGGAGAGTCATGATTATTGAACGCATCAACTTAGATCGTCTACGGGAAATGGACGGCATTAGCACGCTCAGCGCCTTGACGGTGGGGGACAGTGTTTATTTATCTGACTTTAAAAAAGCGCAAAGCATGCGTGCGCTTTCTTATTACCTCGTCAAGACTAGAAAACTACCCTGGAAGTTTACATTTCGAAAAATGGATCAAGGCTGGCGAGTCATTCGCGTGCAATGACGTTTACAAGCCCTTGAGCAAGTAGCCTACGATTTCTTTAGAAATGGTATTAGATTGAGCAAACATCGCAGATGCTGCATTTTGGCGAATCTGCGCTGACGCCAAGTTAGCGGTTTCAGTCGCCAAATCTGCATTGGTGATGCTGGCATAGCCGCTGTTATTAGACGAGATCAGCGCATCATTCAAATTGGTGCGTGTATCTAGCAAATTCATATTCGCCCCAACTTTTGATTGATAGCCAGAAACCGTTGTGATGGCTGTATCAATCAAACCCTGCGCTGTATCTGCCGCCGCAGAAGTTAAGACATTGCCTGCAACCAAAAGGGTGGCTGCCTTGGTGTCATAGGTATTAATAGCGACGGTATCTGCTACGGCGGCGCCGGTTCGGATGTTAAAAGTACTCGCTGCACTTAACAATGATGTGCCATTCCAAGTGGCTGCCGTGCTGAGGCTGGTTAGCTGCGACAAATAAGATTGAAACGCGCCATCGTTAGCGTTTCTATCGTCGGTGCTCGCTGTTGCTGACGACGAAGAAATGGCAAGCTCTTTCATGTTGGTCAGGATGGATGAAATCTCGCCTAAGGTGGAATCCATGACCTGTAGCGCACCCATGCCGCTGTTGATATTTTGGTTGGCTTTTGTCAGCGAGATGATTTGTGTTTTAAAACGTGTCGACGAAACGATGCCCGCAGGGTCGTCCTTGGCGCTGTTGATACGAGATGTGGTGCTGATGCGCTGCATGGCCACAGCGGCGTCGTTGTTCGCTGCTGCCAAAGCACTGCTCGCAACGATTGAATTCATATTGGTGTTGACTTGCATAACTAACTCCAGACATCTTGTTGATGTGAGAAGCTTAAGTTGAATGAAATTGGATTGGAAAAACTTTAGCGATGTTTACGCCCTTTACGCTCTTTGCACTTTTTACTGTTGAAACAACTCAAGTTTTCAGATTTCAGTTTTCAAATTTTGATGATGGGCGTTGTTGTGTGAGGTGTTAATTGGCATGGCACTACTCTTGCTTGGAGGTCTGCATGCGCCTTCGCTTTTCGGCGATTGGCATGTTTTTCTGACACCACTAGCTGGAGCTTTCTATGACCCTCATTCAAGAATTGATGAACCAAGCCGCCGTCGGCGGATTACTGAATACCCAATCAATCCAGCGTTTCACGCCCGCTGAGATTCGCGAAACCATCCAATCCTTGGTCGCCACCGAGCAACTCGAATTGGCCAATGCCTTGGGCGATGCTGGCTTGAGCCTGCACCCACACAGCGAAGATGTGTTGGCGATCACCAGCTTGTTGGCCATGATGAACCAAGACTGGCCATTGGCCGTCGAGCTGATGGATGAGTTGATGGAAGTGCAGGGCGGTAAAGCCCAGCCCTTTACCTTTGTGATGTTGGTGCGTGCCTTGCGCTGCAACCTCGATCCTGTACGTGCTTTGTCGGTGGCTCGCCAAGGTTTGGCTATTTACCCAGGTCAAGTTGAGCTGTTGGCCGAGAAGTTGTCGCTGGATGATTTCAGCGAATCCATCATGCCCGCTTCGGGCTTGCAGCACTAAGCGGCAAAAGATCGCACCGGACCGGCAAGCGGCAAACGCTTGCCGATTCAGCGACAAAACATTGCCACTGAGTACTTAAATGAACACAAAACCACGTCTTGAAAAGGGAAAACCCCTATTAAGCTGTGTCGGAAATAGTTGGCACGGGTTGTGCTTAATCAGTGGCAAGTTTGATTGACCGATAGGGTCAGGAGAAAAAAATGGCAGTTATCAATACCAACGTTAAAGCTTTGTTTTCGCAGATGGCTCTGAAGTCCTCAGGACTTGAGCAAAGCAAAGCAATGCAACAATTGTCGACAGGCAAACGCATCAACTCCGCACGAGATGATGCTGCAGGCATGTCGATCGCCACGCGTATGACGCATCAGATTCGCAGCTTAAATCAAGCCGTGCGCAATGCGGGCGATGCCATCAACCTGATCCAGACGGCTGAAGGTGCTACCAACGAAATCACAGACATGATGCAACGCATGCGTGAGTTGGCTGTGCAAGCTGTCAACGATACCAACAGCAACGAAGATCGCAGCTACTTGGACTTAGAGTTCCAGCAGCTTAAACAGCAGATCGTCCAGATTTCTGACAACACCGAGTGGAACGGCTTCTCTGTCTTGAATGGCAAGGCCGGTCAACAAGTGGGCGAGATGCCTGTTTATAAGGTGACGTCTGACAACCAATTTGGTGGTGTGTTTATTCAACCCACGACGACTAAGTCGATCACGGGCTCTGATGTCGGCGAGATTCAAAACTTCTCATTGACAGGTGCAACACCCACCACTGGTGTGATGAACATTGCGGGTGTGGATGTCGCCATCACCCCGACAGAAAACACGATTGCTGCAGCGGCAGACAAGATTCAACGCACGCTGAACAACTCAACGACGTTCTCTAGCCAAGGGATGACCGCTTCGTATGTGGTGCCGACTAAAGAAACGGTGACAGGGACGCCTGCAGTCACAGAATCAGACACGGTTACATTTCAAGACTTGACAGTGGGCCAATCTGTGTCGTTTGGTGGCTTGAAGATCGCCGCAACTGGCGCATTGACCGCGAGCGATATTGCGACAGCTTTCTATACAGGTCGTGCGCCAGCCAACGGTTTGTTGACAGGTACGTTGGCAGGCTTCTCGGCAGGTGTGCCTAACTTGGGTGTCGTGAAGTTCACAAGCACAACTGCGGGTTCCAACATCACCGATGTCACCCCATCTTCCTCTGCGATAGTGGCTGCTCCTGCAATGCCAGCCAGCGCCTTTGTGATTGGTGCTGGTGCCACTTTCTCGAAATTGGATGTGACCTTTGGGGCATTGACGACAGGTCAATCTGTTTCGGTGGGTACAGTTAAATTTACGGCTGTGACGGATGTCACAGCCGCACAAGTGGCGAGCTATTTTGCGGGTATGACCACGGGTGTCACGCCTAGCAACCCCACGACTGGTGTTTTCTCAGGTGCAGCCATTGCGTTTGATGGCTCTAGCGCGTCCGGTTCAGCGAGCGTCAGTTTTACAGCGTCTGTTGCAGGGGCCACCGCTAATCCAACAGTGACTGTTTTTGGTACGGCTGCTGCTGCTGCTGCGACCAACGTCAAAGCAGAAGGCGCGAGCGCCACCAAGGTGACGTTCACTGACATGGCGGCTGGTCAGTCCGTGACAGTTGATGGCAAAACATTTACAGCCACTGCTGCCGTAACAGGTGAACAAGTGGCTAGCTACTATGGTGGCGCTGCCGTTGCGAACGGTTCATTCAATGGCAGCACACTTGCCGGTACCACGACAGCGGGGGCATCAACAGTAGGGTCCGCCAGTTTGGTATTCACCAGTACGGCGACTGACAAAACCGGCGCAGATTTGGCCGTTAGCAACAACTACGTGAACTTCCAAGTGAAGTACAGCGCTGCACAAGGTGACGTGTCTTTGGCGAAAGTGCTGAGTGGTTCCACCAGCATGGCTGTCAGCAATTTGACGACCAGCCGCAAAGCGATCACAAGAGCAGAAGAAGTCTTTGCCAATAATGGCAAGTTCTTGCAAAGTGGTGCCATTTCTTTGCAGGTTCCTTCAGGTGCCACCGCAGGTTCGGCGATTACAGCTTCGTTTGTGACGGCCAATAGCGAAACAATTCAACTGTCGGGTGTGCTGGACAAGGCCAACCCGGCCACGATTAAATTTGCACAATCTGCAGGTTTGAATAGCTCAGTCATTTCGACAGATTTGACCTACGAGTTGCGTGACTCTGAAGGCGGTTCGATAGATTTATTGACCACACCACGCGCAGTTTCCATGTCGGTGGGTGTCGAGGGCAGTATTCCTGCTTTGCGTGATGGCGATTTGTTGGTAAATGGCGTGAACGTCGGTCCGTCATCGGCGCGAGACGATGTCTTGTCACCGCTCAACAATGCTTCAGGTAGTGCAATTGCCAAGGCTGCGGCAATCAACCGCATTGCAGTAGACCAAGGTATTTCTCAAGGACAAATTCAGTCAGTGGTGTTCAGCGGCACGCCCATGCCCGGCACCATCACGGTGGGCGGTGTGAGCGTGGTGTTGACAAGCGACGACAGCACAGCGCCATTGGCGGCTGCCAAGATTGCCGCGGCGTTGAAGGCTAGCCCTTTGTACGACAGCAGCACATCGCGCACCATCACTTACGCACCTGGCTCTGCTTCTATCAGTGTCAACTTTCCACCCTCTGAAGGCATTGCGGCCAAGTTAGAGGTGCAACCTGGGGTGACCGGTTTGGGTAACGTGGTGAACACGACGCAACAATTTGCAACGAAAGTACCAGGCACTGGCGTGTTTGCAAAAGTGAACGAAAACATTCTCAGTGGTCAAGCGATGGTGGGTGGGCCTGTGGCCACAGGCGTTGTGTTTATCAACGGCTTTGCTTCTGCCAATATCACCACGGTTTATAACAATTCGCAAGCGACACGCGATAACGTGGTGCGTGCCATTAACCTGATCAGCGACAAAACAGGTGTGAAAGCGATTGACTCAGGTTCAGACGCAAAGGGCATCAGTTTGGTGGCGGCAGATGGCCGCAACATTGAAGTTCAGTTCGAACCCTCTGGTTCTACAAATTCTGTGGTTTTTGGTGAGCGCATTGGTATGCGCGAAGGTGTGCAGAGCGCAACGATTTCTCTTGAGTCCAAGATTCAAGCCCCTGTGGTTTTGAGTTCTTCTGCCACGGGTGACATCCATCGTTCAGGTTTGGTGAGCGGCAACTATTCGAAAAATGAATCGGTGCTGAACACGAAGGCTCGTGCTCCCGTCGCAGCCTCTGTTGCACAGGTTAATAGTGTCAAAGTTTCTGGTACTGCGGCCTCGACCGATACGGTTTCGATTGTTGTGAATGGCACAACTTTCACAACCAACCCAACTGACGCTGGTGGCACTGGTCCACAGGAATTGACCAACAAACTGATTAGCCTGATCAACGAGAAAAGTACATTAGGTGTGTTTGCAAGCAAAGGCACTGAGACAGGTGAAATCTTGTTGCAAGCGCGTACACCTGGTGTTGCTTTCACGATGACATCGTCTGCTAGTGCAGGTGCTGGGGTGGGCGTGGTTTCCACCGATGTGACCGCAAACAGCCCTGCTGCCTATAAAAACTTGGGCATGAGTGATTTGGAGATCAATGGCATTGCCATTCGCCCCACCACGTCCAATGATGATGAGTATTCAAACACCTTGGTTTCTAGCAGCGACCCTACATCCAGTGCTTTGGCTCTGGCTGCAGCGATCAATGACAGCACAAGTTTGACAGGTGTCAAGGCGTTCGCTAACCCCGCAACCATCTCAGGTTCGATCACTTCGACCGAGACGCCCATCAGCGGTAAGCAATCGTTGTATGTCAACGGGATACAAATTGATGTCGACTTCGTGCAAAACGAAAGTGGCACAGACCGTCGCGCCAAAGTGGTCGCTGCGATCAATGAGCGTACAGGTCAACATGGTGTGATCGCCACCGACAACGGCAAAGGCGTCAGCTTATCGACCGATGGTCGTAACTTGTCTGTGTGGTTTGACTCCAGCAAAGATGAACTCGCTGCGTCAGACTTCGGTTTGGACAAGGGTGGCTCTGTGGCTCAAGTTTCTAAAATTAAGATCAGCGGTAACGATTCCACTGGCGGTAAATCGTCAGTGATGATCAATGGTGTGAAGGTCGAAACAGATTATCTGGCGACACCCTCGACCCCAGACAGCACTGCAGCCGCGCTGGCTTTAGCGATCAATAAGACAGATGCATTGAAAAACATCACCGCCGTGGCCAGCACTGATGGTTCAGGTACGGTTTTGATTAGCTCGAATGTGCCCGGTACTGCGTTTGATTTGCGTGCTCCCGCTGTGACTAATTTGAGTGCTCAAAAATTGACCTTGAGCACAGTGACAGCTAACTCACAAGGTGAAAACGACGTGTCCGCTGTCGACATGAGCGACAGTTATCTGAAAAACGTGTTGGGCAGCGCAACAGCGCCTATTAGCAGCATGAACATCAAAACGGTTTACGGCACGGTGCGCATGGTGTCTGACGCCCCAGTGCTTCCTGCATTGCCAGGCACAGATGGTTTGCCACCCGACAGCATGAATGTGATGGGCAAGCCTATCCAAATTCGTGCTGGCAGCGATGGCTTGGGTGCCATGAGCAACTTCATGTCGCTGGGTTTCAACGAGGGTAGCTTCGGTGGTCGCGCTAGTGTTGACATGGATCCACCACGCGTGGGCCGCATGGCTTTCCAAGTGGGTTCAAGTGCGAACCAATTGATCACGATTGACTTGGCTGACTTTGGCAAGAAGGGCCCAATCACAGGCGAGATCACGGGTGATGTGGACTTGAATGTTGAGCAACGCACAGTTCGCATCAACTCTCGCGATGGCGCAACCGCTGTGCTGAATTTGTTGGACGAGTCGATGAACAAAGTCAACGCCACACGCGCCACCATGGGTGCGGTGATGAACCGACTGGACCACGTCATCAACAACTTGACCAACGTGTCAATGAACATGTCTGCCTCACGCAGCTCGATTGAGGATGCAGACTACGCATCTGCTTCGACCGAGTTGGCGAAGACACAGATCATGCAGCAAGCCGCCACTGCGGTGCTGGCGCAAGCTAACACCAGCCAACAGTCAGTGATGAAGCTGCTCGGCGGGTAATGGTCGCCACGAGTCCCACGCCCCCTAAAAAGGGCCCCAATTGCTGGGAGTGTCGCTACATGGCGATCACTTGGGATGTGCGCATGCCTTATGGCTGCAAGCTCATGGGCTTTCGTTCGAAGGTGGTGCCGTCGCTTGAGGTGTTGCGCACGGACGGTCGGTTCTGTGGCGGTTTTTCGCCTAAACCTGCCAATCCGCAAGCCCAAAAAGCATCTAAAAAACCTGTCGGTAACTCGTCGCAACGTCGAGAAAATGACCCTCGCAGGCCGATTTATCACATAAATTTAATTACATAGGTTACAAAACGACCTGGCACGGCCTTTGCATAACAGTCTTACCTTTATTTCGGACTGTACTCAAAGTGAATGCTTCTTCTGTCAACGTAATTCATGCCGTGTGGTTGGACCCTTTCAGTCCAATCGACGCCGCAGATCGCG
>Ga0213920_1000433_pt1 | contig 33920 bp, 24 predicted proteins | sample McNCre1117MG_FD_161054 | JGI IMG/M metagenome (GOLD analysis project Ga0213920, IMG submission 161054) | Freshwater microbial communities from McNutts Creek, Athens, Georgia, United States - 11-17 MG | ecosystem: Environmental > Aquatic > Freshwater > Creek | place: USA: Georgia | collected...
AGCGAACTTGGTGAAGATCACGTACCAAGAGCCCATGCTCATGAGCACCAGGATCAGCAGCGTGCCTTTGGCCACGGCATCGCCTTGGCCCCACAGCGCGCCCAGACCGTATGGGTTTTCTTCAACGGCTGCAGCTGCTGCTGCGGGCGGAGCCACAGGTGCGGATGCCACTTCGGCAGGGGCTGCAGCAGGTGCAGGTGCTGCGGCGGCCGCAGGTGCGGGTTCCGCTTTGGGTTTGGCCGCCAGCACAGGGCTTGCAGCGAATACACCCGCCAACAGGCCGGCGCAGACAACGAGGGTTTTGAATTTGTTGAACATGATGAGGGGCTCCTCTGGGTTCTTGTAAAAACGGTTAACTTTTGAATCTGAGCGGCCGGATCATTCCAGACGCCAGGTGTACTTCATGGTGGCCCAGCCTTGCTCGGGCTTGCCGTCCACTGTGGCGGGCTTGAACGCACAACGCGACAAACCTGCTCGGGCTGCTTCGTCCAGGCGCTTGAAGCCCGAAGACTTCTCGACCTCGGCTTGAATGACCTTGCCGTCCACGCCCACGAGGAAACGCAAACTCACTGTGCCCTCTTCCTCCAGCCGACGGGAGGCGCTGGGGTATTCGGGTTTTTCGCAGTTGGTCGAATTGACCACGGCAGCTGTACGAACGGGATCTTTCACAACGGCTGGCGCAGGTGGTGCGGGCGGCTGTGGTGTTGCCGAGACCGCAGCAATCGCATTGGCTGCGGGTGCGGCATTGTTCACAGGCACATCCACGGGCGGCACATAAGCCGGTGGTGGTGGCAAATTCTTGGGAGGAGGTGGCGGTGGCGGCGGTGGAATATCAGGTTTTGCATCTTCGAGCAAAACGGCTTCCACAGGACCTTTGATCTTTTTGACAAAGGCGCGGGCCAAGCCCGAGCTGATGGCCCAAAAGAGCAAAAGGTGCAGCACCACCACCAGCCCCAGCCCGATCAGGTGCTTGGTCGGCTTGCGTTGCCGGCTGGCGTAATCGTCCATTGTTTGTGCTCTCCTTATCGTGAGTGATGTTCTTTGCAATCGTTTGCATGATACGCACATCATCCAAACTTGCCACCTAGGGAAAGCCCTAAACTTTCGCATCTTTTCACAAAAAAATGCGAAAAACCAGGCCATTACATGCCTCTTTACAAACCTACAGGACCTTCCGGCCTGACTGTAGAAGCCATAAAATCCATGCAGGCCACATCACGACTCACGAAATTGCAATCGTTTTCATGATGAATCAAAAAATGGGATTATGTGCTCGCGGCATAAGTCACAAAGACCCTGCCCCCGCAGAGGGGCTGCAGACATGTATCTGCGCCAGCTCACCTTGCGGTGAGCGGTACTGTGCCTGGACAGCGCTGCGCACATGTGCCACCAAAGCTTGGGGCACCAGCGCCACGACACACCCACCAAAGCCGCCCCCCGTCATGCGGGCACCACCTTCAGGGCCGATGGCGTTTTGAGTGATATCCACCAGCGCATCCATGGCAGGCACCGTGATCTGGAAATCATCGCGCATCGACACGTGCGACTGCGCCATCAACTGACCCATGACCCGCATGTCGTGGGCGGCCAAGGCGGCGGCGGCATCCACGGTGCGTTGATTCTCCGTGACCACATGGCGCGCACGCCGATAGGCCACCGCATCCAGCCCCTGCGAGCCGGCCTGCAGCTGCGCCACTGTCAAATCTCGCAATGCCGCCACACCGTAGTGGCGCGCAGCTTGTTCACACTGCGCGCGCCGTGTGTTGTATTCACTTTCCACCAGCCCGCGCCGAACACGCGAATGGATGATCATCACGGCCATGTCCTGCGGCATGGGCACCGCTTGTGTGTGGAGTGAGCGGCAATCGATCAGCAAGGCATGGCCTTGCTGACCTCGAGCAGAAATCAGCTGGTCCATGATGCCGCAATTGCACCCCACAAATTGATTTTCTGCCCGCTGAGCGATCAGTGCCAGATCGGTGGGACTGAGGCCATTCAGACGGTACAGGCCCTTGAAGGCTTGCCCCACCGCCACCTCCAACGAGGCCGAAGAGGATAAGCCGGCACCTTGCGGCACATTGCCGACCAGGGCCAAATCGGCACCACCGAGCGCCACACCATGCGCCAGCAGCATCTGGACAACACCACGCACATAGTTGGCCCACGGCGCATCTTCACTCGGCACGATCGGGGTATCCAGACTGAATTCGTCAAACTGATCGGCATAGTCCAATGCCACCACGCGCACGACTCGATCGCTGCGCGCACGTGCCGCCACCAGCGTATGAAAGTCAATCGCACAGGGCAAGACAAAACCATCGTTGTAGTCGGTGTGCTCACCGATCAGGTTCACGCGTCCTGGCGCCTGAACCAGCATGTCCGGAGCACCCTGGAAGCTGCGCTCGAACGCAGCCGTCAAAGAAGAAATCAAAGGAGAAGTCATGTCAATTTCTGGTCAGAAGGAAGATTTCAGCGACCGCTGTAATGCACATCACTCACATTGCGCAAACGTTGGGCCGCCTGCTCTGGCGTCAGATCACGCTGGGCTTCAGCCAGCATTTCAAAACCCACCATGAACTTACGCACCGAAGCCGAACGCAACAGAGGCGGATAAAAATGCGCATGCAGTTGCCAGGCTTGCCCCTCGCGACCATCAAAAGGCGCACCGTGCCAGCCCATCGAATAGGGGAACGAACAGCCAAACAAGTTGTCGTAGCGTGACGTCAATTGTTTGAGCGCCAATGCCAAGTCCTCGCGCTGTGCAGCGGTCAATTGCGGCATTTGCTGAACCACAAAACGAGGCATGAGCAAAGTCTCAAAAGGCCAAGTCGCCCAAAACGGGACCACGGCCACCCAATGCGCGGTGAGTACCACCACGCGCTCCGCCCGTGCAATTTCACGCTCGGCCACATCCAGCAACATGGGACGACCATGCCGTGCGAAATAGGCCCGTTGCTGTGCATCTTCTGCCACCGCTTCATTGGGCAAATGCCCTGTGGCCCAAATTTGACCATGCGGGTGCGGCTGCGAGCAGCCCATCAAGGCACCCTTGTTTTCAAACACCTGCACCCAAGTGTGCTGCTGACCCAACTCTGCCGTCTGCTCACACCAAGTATCAACGACACCCGTGATGGCCGACACGCTCAACTCGGGCAAGCTGCGCGCATGGTCGGGCGAAAAACAAATCACCCGGCTCGTGCCTTGGGCCTCATGCATCTGGAACAACGGATCGGTTGAAGATGGCGCCGCGGGCACCTGCGGCATCAAGGCCGCATGATCATTGGTGAATACATACGTGCCGGTATAAGCCGGATTGACATCACCACTGACGCGCGTGTTGCCTGCACACAAATAGCAGGTCGGCTCGTAACCGGGCAAGGTCTCTTGCGGGGTCTCTTCTTGCTGGCCTTGCCAGGGTCGTTTGGCACGATGGGGCGAAACCAGCACCCATTGCCCCGTCAAAGGATTACGGCGACGGTGGGAGTGGTCCGAAATGTCAAATGGCGTGGTGGTCGTGTTCATGATGTGTACCCCTTCGGATTTTGTGATTGCCAACGCCATGTGTCTTCGCACATGGCCTGCAGTGATCGCCGCACACGCCAACCCAGCACCTTTTCTGCCAAGGATGCATCCGCCCAAAAAGCGGCCAGATCGCCCGAGCGGCGCGGTGCAAATTCGTGCCGCAATGACTTGCCGCAGGCCTGAGCAAATGTGGCCAGCATCTCCAGAACACTGTGACCCTGCCCCGAACCCAAATTGAAAACATGGTGCCCTGCACGACCATGCGCATGCTGCAATGCGGCCAAATGCCCATCGGCCAGGTCCATGACATGGATGTAATCGCGCACACCTGTACCGTCTGGTGTCTCGTAGTCGTTGCCAAAGACACGCAATACAGAACGCTGCCCCACCGCAAGCTGTGCAATGAACGGCATCAGGTTGTTGGGCACCCCCTGAGGGTCTTCCCCCATCAGGCCACTGGGATGGGCACCCACGGGATTGAAATACCGCAAGGCGGTCATGGACCAGCTGGGATCTGAAGCCACGACGTCGGCCAGAATTTCCTCCACCATCCACTTGCTGCGCCCATAAGGACTGCTGGCTCCTTTGACAGACGCTTCGTGCAAAGGCATGTCGTGCGTAGGCGCATACACCGTGGCCGATGAACTGAACACCAGCGTTTTGACGCCGACTTGCTTCATCGCATCGATCAGCACCAAAGTGCCCTGCACGTTGTTGTCGTAATAGCGCAATGGATGGTCCACCGATTCGCCCACCGCCTTGAGTCCGGCAAAGTGGATCACGGCATCAATCTTGTGGTCGTGCAACACTTGCACCAGCAAAGCCTTGTTGCGAACGTCTCCCTCCACAAAGCTGGGCTGGATACCGCTGACCTGTGCGATTCGCCCCAGCACTGCGGCTTTGGCGTTGACCAGTGAGTCCAGGATCACAGGGCGATGGCCCGCCTCAATCAACTGTACGCAAGTGATGCTGCCGATGTATCCGGCACCTCCAGTGACCAGAATATTCATGGCCATCCCTTAAACACGCGTCAATTGCACGATGAAGGCGGTCTCCGCCTGTGCTCGGGGCAATGGCAACCCAGCATGGCGCAGCCATCCCCCATCCAGGGTCATGCCGACCTCGACATTCAAGGCGTCAAAAAACGGCGCGGTGTTGTGCGCGCCGGTGGGCAGCACGGTGCCCTCAGGCACCAACTGGCGCACACGGTAATGGGCTTGCGTGTCGAGCATCGGCAAAGGCAAACGTGGTGAGTAGCGGTGGTGGGTGGGCTGGGTGCGGTACACCAGCAGCAGCACGTCGCTGGCCATGCCTGCCGCATCCACATCGCCGTGGGCCTGCCAGACGATGCCGTCGTCGATGGTCCCCTGCCAAACGTGTCCGTGGTGCAAACGCTCGCGCAAATCCTTGTACATCTGAATCCAGGCCTTGAGCTCGGCGGCATCGGCATCGCTCAGGATGCGTGCATCCAGCTCCACGCCCAAATGCCCCGGCAAGGCCACGGCGGCACGGAAAGCCATGCTCTGCGTGCGGCCCGTGGTGTGGGCGCGGGCACTGCCCACATGGGCGCCCATGATCTCGGGCGGGAAGAACTGCAAAAAGCCGCGCTGGATGCCCACACGCGACATCGCATCGATGCAGTCGCTGGTCCAGACGCGGTGCGTGTGGCGCAAGACACCAAAGTCAATGCGCCCACCGCCACCCGAGCAGCTTTCGATTTCCACCTCGGGGTGCGCTGCTCGGATGCGTGCAAACAGCGCATAAGCCGCATGCACTTGCGCCCGGTAACCGGCTGTGCCATCGTGCAGGCCGGCGGTGGTCAGGTCACGGTTGTGATCCCACTTGATGTAGCGGATGGGCTGGGCCGACAGCAAGGCGTCGATCTTTTCAAAAAAGTAATCGCTGACCTCTGGACGAGCGATGTCGAGCACCAACTGATTTCGGGCCGTGATCAAGGGGCGTCCCGCCAGTTGCAATGCCCAGTCGGGGTGGGCTCGGTACAGATCACTGTCCGGGTTGATCATCTCCGGCTCGAACCACAGGCCAAACTCCATGCCCAGCGCATTGACGTGTGCGACCAGATCGCCCAGCCCCTGAGGAAACTTGGATTCATCGGGCCACCAGTCACCCAGTGCGGCGCGGTCGTGGTGACGCCCATGGAACCAACCATCGTCCAGCACGAAGCGCTCCACCCCAACAGCCGCTGCGGCTGTGGCCAATTCCTTGACCTTATCTGGGTACACGTCGAAGTAGAAACCTTCCCAAGTGTTCAGGTGCACAGGCCGAGGGCGCATCTGGCCACCCGGCCAATTTAAACGTGCGCGCAGCTCGGCATGGAAGTTGGCCGCCAAACCATTGAGGCCTTGCGTGGAGCAACTGGCCACCAGCTCAGGCGTGTGCAAGGTGGCACCTGCGGCGAGCAAGCCTTCGCCCGGCGCCAGCCACTCGCCCATTTGCCACTGGTATTGAGCGTCATGCAGCCACTCGATGGTTTGCTGGTGGTTGCCCGACCAAGCCAGGTGCGCACCGTAGACCAGCCCCATGCTTTCGGTGGTGCCTTCTGTGGTGACCACTGCACCCGGAAAGCAATCGTGCGATGTGCGGCCACGGCGGCTCTCGCGGCGCCACAAGCTGCGAGAAAGCTTGTCGGTTTGCAGTAAGAACTCGTGGTTGTGCTGACCTGCATAGGAGCGCACGTTCTGCGCCTGCGCGGGCAAGAGCAAGGTGCCCGCGGCGAGCCACTGCACATCCAGGGCGGTATCACCCAGGTTGCGCAAACTGCTCTTCAGGGTCAACACATCGCTTGAATGGTCCATGCTCAGATGCACCGTCAGCTCGATGGCGGCGACCAGATCGGTCAGCACCACACGCACAGACTGCGCAGGCACCTCCCAATGCACATCGCATTGCGTGAAGGCCTGCGCAAAAGCTTGCCCGTTGCGATGCGCCAGCAAAGCGCTTTGCCCGAACCAGCCCACACCAAAACTGGGTGCCAGTGTCAGCGGCTGATCAAAGTCCAGCATGAACGAGGGCAAGGGACGGGACCCACGCAAATCATGCGGCGCATCGTCGCGAATCCGTGGGCCCCAATAGCGCCAGATGGGCGCTTCGCCCGCAGGCAGCTCCAGCACCAAGCTGGTGTTTTGGCTGTGGAGACTGAGGTATTCGGGGAAAATTTTCTGTGTCATGTCATTGATTTCTTGTTGTCTAAAAAAGGCTGCCATGTAAGTGTCACCATGACAGCAGCACCTTCCGTGGGCCACCTGTGGGCAGGTGACACTGCAATCGACCTGTCTGCTCATCGTAGGCATAGGGGATTCGCATGCCCTCACACGACAGTTCCACAGGTTTCTGCCAAGCCCAAGCGAGGAATTCACCACCATCACGCAGCCGCACTTCATACCTTGCACCTGACCAGTGGCGCGACACCACGGCCCCCGTGCTGTTGAATTTGTCGGCTAAGCCCAGCACTGCAACACCGTGTTCGATCGGGGCGAAAGACACGATCTCCCATTGAGCGGGACCCAGCTCAATCGGAACCGATGGCTCCTGATCACACAGCCAGAGCCGATCCAGCTGATGGGCCCAAGCCACATAGGCAGGCGCCGTCGACAGCACAGGCACATCCGCCAAGGACACGTGGGAAACCAAGCGCTCAGACCCTAGTCCTGCATGAAACAGGGCCACAACACCGCTCACTTGATTTCGGTTGAACACCTTGAGCAGCACAGCGTCCTGGGTCGGATCGGCCATGAGCACATCTGGGCTAGGGCGGCCCGGAAAATCTGCACGCAGCACCGAGCCATCCGACAACACCAGTTTTTTGAGTACCGCAGCATCGTGCATGCCAATGCCGTCTGAAACATACACTGGGCCACCTGACACAGCGCGCGCGACCGCATGAAATGATCCATGCGAATGTGATGAATGAAACATGTCCCAGTCGGGCAGCATGAACTCACCCCACCACAACCCTGCCACCGCATTGGTGAACAGATGCAAGCCGTGACTGTCTGGTCGCTGTGGGAAAAAATCATCCGAGGTGCGCATCACGACACTGTCATGGCTGAGATAGGCTCCCTCCGATCCACAGGCCATGCAGTTGATCAGTCGCCCCTCAAAATGCTTGCCCACTGAATCTTCCAGCGCGGCTTTGCTGGCTTTGGTCATGACCACACGGCCTCCTTGACCCGCAGATACCGATTCAAGCATCGCCTGAGCATCTACCTTGACGCCATCCACACCTTGAGCAGCCAAGGCCGAATGCCAGTCTGCGTAAAAGTGGCCGAATTCCTCGGCGGCGGGAACCCCTTGCTGCGTTCCCCATGGATGAACATTCCATCTCGGCTCGTGGGCCAACACCCCTGGACCAAATTGACGCGGCACCATGCGAACACCATAGGCCGCGAAAGACTCTGGCGATAAACCGCCCCAGTAACCCAGCAGCGCATGCCAGACCATGAAGTGCCGGATGCCATATTTCTTTTTGGCAGTACCGATCAGTGCTGAAAGATTCCCACCGAAGCCATCATTGGCGGCCATGCTTGTCAACAGATCTTCACCGCAAGGACTGCTTTGCCAACTTTGCCAGCCATCGTCCAGAATCATCCAACGAGGCGATACGCCTGCTTGCCGAAAACCTTCGAGACTTTGCAGCACTTTTTCAGGTGTGACTTCTTTGTAAAAGGCGTCCCATGTGCACCAGCCGAAACCATCAATTCCACTCGGTAATGCTTTGTCTTCACGCCTTCGCCCAGCACCCAAATGCTGTGTGATTGAACGCGCTGCATCCGACAAAAGCGCATAGGGATCATCGCCACTAGCCACAAACAGAGCCGGACCATGACCGCATGGCACTGAAGGGTCACCTGTTTCGGCTACGACCATCAAGGTCTGGTCTTGGGCGCGCATGGAATAACGTGTGACCTTGTCCAGCAAAGGCACCAGCAATGTGAAGTGCCCCGATGTTGTTTGTGACAGCAACCACAAGGTTTCTGGCTGGACGTCTTTTTCACTGTCGCCAACTGCGGGGCGTGTCCAGAACGGCGAAAAACGATAAAGGCTAGTAAACCTCGCCATCGTTGCAACTTGCCCCAGCGGGTGCTCCTGGTATGCCGCAGGCGATGTCCTTGGAGGGGTCAAAAAAACACCGAACCCCAAAACGTCTGGCTGACAGCCCCAGCCCTTGTTCAATCGGATGATCTCCCGATCTTCCCGATACAGAACGTCTGTGGAGGCATCCAAGTTCCACTTTTCCATGTTCAGGTCCATTGCTCAGCGCAAAAGAACAGCGAAGCACTTTCGGCCATCACCGGGATGGGTTCTTGAAAACGAACACAAACAAAGACCCAACATGACGCGCAAACCCTCGACAACGGCAGACATAAAGAAAGGATGTTGAATTAAAACCTAACACGAGTTAGCCTTTAATTGGTAAAAACCCTTATACCCAAAAGACGTCAACCGTCAAACAGACCCAAATGCAGTCTTTTTTAGGCCTATTTATCTCTAAAAGAAAGTAGCAATTGAATAAATCTAACGCGTGTTATTATTTTCAAAGTTACGCTCCACAAACATCTGACCGTCATGACCACCGCTCGACCCCGCCCACCCACCAGTGCCCAAGTGGCACTCAAAGCGGGTGTATCCAGGACCACGGTGTCATTTGTGCTCAATGGCGTGCGCAACCAAGGCATCAGCGAAAGCACCCGCGCGAAGGTGCTGTCTGTCGCCCGCGAGATGGGTTACCAGCCCAATGCCGCAGCACGCAGTCTGGCCAGCGGCTCTACGGGCACAGTGGCCTTGGTGATCCCCAAGGCATCACATCTGTATGTGGATTCTTTTCTGGCACAACTGGTCGCGACACTCAATGAAGCATGCCACCACCATGGCCTCAAAATGCTGATCGAATCCACCGATGAAGAAGGTCGCGAACCCGGCAGCTTCATGAATCTGGTGCGTGAACGCAGCATCGATGGTTTGATTGTGGCCAACCCCCGCATATCGGAGCACAGCCACCTGGAACACATTTCACAGGCGGGCATTCCTCTCGTGGTCTTGACCTCCCGCCCTGATGATCTTCCTGGCTTCTTCACAGTACCCAGTGACACCTACTTGTCCGCCAAGACGGCTGTCCAACATTTACTGAATTTGGGGCACAAAAAAATCGCCTACGTCAGTTTCGCCCAACCCGAATTCGACTCTGTGCATGAACGAGAGATCGGTTGGCGCGCAGCACTCACAGAGGCAGGACACGCGCCCGATCCAGCGCTGGTGGAGTACGCCGATATCAGCGCTCAAAGCGGCTACGAGGCAACGCGACGCCTGCTGGCACGCGGGGTGAAATTCAGCGCCCTGTTCGCAGGCAATGACACCATTGCCTTCGGCGCCATTCGCGCCTTGAGGGAAGCACAACTGCGCGTGCCCGAAGACGTGGCCCTCGTGGGTTATGACGACATTCCCATTGCGGCTTTTGCGTCACCCCCCTTGACCACCATGAAATCCGACCCTATCGGACAGGCCCAAACGGCTTTGAAGCTGCTGATGGATCAGTTCAACGGCCAAGTGACGCCCACTGAAACGCGGCCGCAAGCGCAAGCCAAATTGATCATCCGCAGCTCATGCGGCGCCACCATCACACTACCATGAACACCACAGAGATTTTCCTGATCGCCATGTCGATCATCTTCACCGTGCCCTACCTGATCTGGCGCTTGGGCAAGACAGACTACTTCGCCCCGCTGGTGGTGGTGCAAATCCTCACGGGCATCTTGTTGGGACCTGGGATTTTGGGCAAGGTCTTTCCCGACTATTACCAATTCGTTTTCTCGGCCCCTGTCATCCAATCGCTCAACGGCATTGCCTGGTGGGCCGTCATGCTGTTTGTCATGATTGCCGGGATTGAACTGGACTTGAGCAAGGCCTGGGCGCATCGCCGCGAAAGCAGCATCACCGCAGGCCTGGCCTTGGGCACGCCACTGGTGTTCGGTTGTGCGGCAGCGTTGATGCTGCTGGGCAGCTCGGGCTGGATGGGGCCCAAAGCCTTGACCTGGCAATTTGTGCTGGGCGTGGGCATGGCCTGCGCCGTCACAGCCTTGCCGATTTTGATTTTGCTGATGGAAAAGCTCGACATCCTGCGCCAGCCGCTGGGCCAGCGCATCTTGCGTTATGCGAGCCTGGACGACATCGCCATCTGGGGCGTGCTCGCACTCATCCTGATGGACTGGGACCGCGTGGGCCGACAAGCCGTCTTTCTGCTGGCTTTTGGTCTGGTCTGCGTTTTTTTCCGCAAAGGCATGCACCTTCTGCAAGAGCGCGATCGCTGGTATGTCGCCCTGATCTGGCTGGCCGTGGTCTCGTTTGGTGCGGACTGGGCAGGCCTGCATTTCATGGTGGGCGCCTTTTTGGCGGGTGCTGTCATGGACAGTGACTGGTTCGACCAGGACAAGACGGACTTGCTGCGTCACCATGTCTTGCTGGCGCTGATGCCGGTGTTTTTCCTCTCCACCGGCTTGCGCACCAACTGGGATGTGGGCGGTGTGGCCGTGTTCGGGGTGGCGGCCTTGCTGTTGGTGGCCTCGGTCGCAGGCAAGCTGCTGGGCGTGCGCCTGGCTGGTCGCATTTTGAACTGGCCTGCGGGCGAGGCCAGCATCATCGGCTGGCTCCTGCAAACCAAGGCCCTGATCATGATCATCTTTGCCAACATCTTGCTGGACAAACAGATCATCACCCACGAAACCTTCACCGCCTTGCTGCTGATGGCGGTGGCCAGCACGATGCTCACCGTGCCGGTGGTGGCACCGCGCTTGCGGCAACTCAAGACCCTGATTTCCAGGGCCGCTTGAGCCCGTCGATCAATACGCCAATTGCGTGCGCAAGTCGCGAACAATCTGCATAGCGGTTTGACGCAGCAACTGGTAATCGTCACCACTGACCGTGGGGCCAGGCAAACGCAAATCCAGCTGCCGACGAATTTCTATCACCTGACCTTGTTGGCTCATGCTCGATGCGTAGTTCGCAAACGCATTCGTGAACTGCGTAGGCGCAGGCAACTTCTGAATGACCATGCCTTCGGGCAATTTGAGCGTGATGTGCTCGGTCATGCGTCCACCGCCAAACACCAGCGGCCAGCGGCGTTCGGTCAAAGCCAGAGGACGGAAGGCTGTGGCCAAATGCACCAGTCCCGGCAACCCCACAGGCACAGCCATCGCGCCAGGCCCAGGCAACTGAACCACATCCGGCAAGGTGAAATACGTGGTGTATTTGAATGGCTTGCTCAGGTCATCGGCGGCATGGAAGCGCAGATTGCCCGAACCTTGTTGTCCGCTCATGGCCAACAATTGACTGGCCACCTGCGGCTCCACACCGGAAGGAAATGAGGTCAAAGCCATGCGTGTCATCAAATCCAACGCGCCACCGCTTTTGATCTCACTGCTGCCGCTGACTTGCCCATTGGGTGCCAGCGTCATTTCGGTTTTGATGAAGACATGTGTGTTTTCAGGCTGATTTAAAGGCAGTGTCTTCCAACTCGTCGGCAAATCGCCCAACCCCAGCACCAACGCCTTCTTGCCTGCCAATGGAGGGGCCAACACCCCAAACTCCGCCTTGCCCGGCGTGGGGTCTACAAACACATCCCACTCTGGCAAATAAGTGATCAAGTGATTGAACGCCGTGGTCGGCATGGGCTCTGTCGGCACCCAATACACATCGGTGGCATTGACCAGAACCGCCTGGCTGGCAATGCCTTTGGCAGCCAACAAAGCAGACAACAAGGTGGACTTGTCTTTGCAATCACCGTACCCGGCCTTGAGCACTTCGTCTGCGGCATGCGGCACCACGCCACCAAAGCCGAGATAAATGGCCACATAACGAATGTTCTGACTGACCCAGCGGTAGAGCACATCGGCTTGGGCTTTCCGATCAGTGACGCCCTTTGTCAGGCGGTCAGCCAGCTTCTGAATGTCCTCTGTCACTTTCACTTTGTCTTGCGCCCGACTCCAGTAAGCCTGAGCGATCTGGGCATCAGAGTCAAACGTGGTGATCGCCACATGCGCAACAGACCCGTGCGCACTGGCCGCTGACATCTCAGGGGGTGTCGCAGGCAAATTGGACTGGTGCCAGCGCCAGCGTTTGATCGCTGGATCGGTAGATTTTTCTTCCCCACCTTGCATCAGATGCGGCGTCAACTTGACCTTCATGTCCGCAGGTGCCTGCACACTGACCTGAAAAGACTGTCGGTCAAACTGCGGAAAAGCTGCCGTGAACTCATACAAATGACCCGGAAACATTGGCGCCTTCATCGTCATGCGCGTGCGCATGACCAATCGCGCACCGATCCCCAAGGAAGGAAAGATCACCGTTTTGACACGCCGATCATCAAACATTGCAGCCCCCTGACTGGCCGGAAACAGTTGATCCCGAATGCCATCTTCACGTACATCAACACGCTTGCCCTCGGCGGTGACGGTGTAGGCCTCCACAACGTCGATGCTTTGCAAACTGGTGCTGTAAGCCATCGGCATTTGACCCATTTGCTCTACCGCCTGCGCGGTGTTCAAGCGGATTTCCATGTCCTTGTCCATGGTGTATCGGCCATCGGCTTGCAAGGCGTAGTGGGTGTGGTCCCGCACAAACGTTGCACTGGGTGTGAAGGCCGCCTGCGTGGATGCAGGCTGGGCCCACGCCGAACCGGCCAGTACACACACACTGCAAGCCGCCAACGCCATCCGCAGCCATGATCTTTTTGAAAACTTCATGATTCCTCTCCCTTTTTATTTCATCGACACCGTCACGAATTCATCTTGGCCATCTCTTGGCGGCAAGCCGGTCAAAGGTTTATTTGAACTTGGTTGAAAACTACTTTTCAAAAACGTCCAAAGTGGAATTTGAAACAGCAGATCGATCACCATTTCCAGCAGCAGCCCCATCAAGTCAGTGAACCATTTCATACTTGATGCAATCGATTACCAGGTCGTACTTTGACAGCGTACGTCGATGTAATTGCTCAGGCTTTACCCTTGCAAAAAATCTCTTAAAAAGACCCGTCTTTAATCAAGAAGGCAGTTAGACAAACCTAAACCACCAACACTGTCAGTTACCCGCGTGTAACTGAATCAGTGCATGCCCTTGCCACGATGCCAGCTGTGTCCAGTTGGCCAGCCCTTCTTGCATGGGCACATTGCCGATCAGCCATTGGGCGCCGGTCATGTCGGGCAAGTCGCTCACGGGCAGGTCTTGCGCCTGCCCGCTGAAATTGCACAAGATCAGCACGCGGTGAATGCCGTCGTCGCGCAAGTAGGCAAACACATGCGGGTGGTCGGGCAATAGCAGTTCGTAACGACCACGCACCAGCACCGGGTGCTGCTTGCGCAAGGCGATCAATTGGCGGTAATGGTGAAACACCGATTGCGGATCGGCCAGCGCCGCCTCGGCGTTGATGTGGGTGTGGTTCTCGTGCACACCCAGCCAGGGCGTGCCGCTGCTGAAGCCGGCTTGCGCCTGCGCCGTCCACTGCATGGGTGTGCGGGCGTTGTCGCGGCCTTTGGCGTGGATACTGCGCAGCACATCGGCAGGAGGCTGCCCGCGCTCTTGCGTGGCCACGCGGTACATGTTGCGGGTTTCGATGTCCTGGTAGTGGTCGATGGTCGGCCAGGCCACATTGGTCATGCCCAGTTCTTCCCCCTGGTAGACATAGGGCGTGCCCTGCATCAAGTGCAGGCAAGTGGCCAGCATCTTGGCCGAGCGTTCGCGGTAGGCGGGGCTGTCGTCGCCAAAGCGCGAGACGATGCGCGGCTGGTCGTGGTTGTTCCAGTACAGGCTGTTCCAGCCCTGGCCGTGCAGACCGCTTTGCCAGCGGCTCAGGCTGGCTTTCAGATCTGGCAGGTGCAGCGGTTTCAAAGCCCATTTGCCTTTGCCGCTTTGGCTGTCGAGGTCCATGTGCTCGAACTGGAACACCATGTCGAGCGCGCCGGTCTCGGGATGGGTGATGTCACGGGCTTCCTGCACGGTGGCGCAGGGCGCTTCGCCCACGGTGATGCTGTCGTAATGGTCCAGCACCTCGCGGCGCATCTCGCGCATGTATTCCATGAAGCGCGGCCCGTGCTTGACCATGTCGATAGCGGGTTGAAAAAACCCGTTTTGCACCACAGGCGCGTCGGGCAGAGTGCCGTCAGCCAGCCAGGGCTTGGAGATCAGGTTGATCACGTCCATGCGAAAGCCGCGCACGCCTTTCTTAAACCAGAAATGCATCAGGTCATGGACCTCGGTGCGCACCTTGGGGTTCTCCCAGTTCAGGTCGGGTTGCTTGGGCGAGAACATGTGCAGGTAATACTCGCCCGTGGCCTCGTTCCAGCTCCAGGCCGAACCGCTGAAAACCGACTCCCAGTTGTTGGGCTGCCGGCCATCCACGGGCTCCTGCCAGATGTAGTAGTCGTGGTAAGGGTTGTCACGCGACGAGCGCGCCTGGCGAAACCACTCATGCTCGTCCGAAGTGTGGTTGACCACCAAGTCCATCATGAGCGCAATGCCGCGCTGGGTCATGCCAGCCAGCATGGCGTCAAAGTCGGCCATGGTGCCGAACTCACCCATGATGGCGCGGTAGTCGCTGATGTCGTAGCCGTTGTCGTCGTTGGGTGACTGGTAGACCGGTGACAGCCAGACCACGTCCACGCCCAGCGTTTTCAGGTGGTCGAGCTTGCTCGTGATGCCCGGGATATCGCCGATGCCGTCAGCGTTGCTGTCACAAAAGCTGCGTGGGTAGATCTGGTAGACGGTGCTGCTTTTCCACCAAGCTTGATCAGATGAATTCATGACAGACAACGGGAGACAAGGATAAAAGCTGAGGCTTACTCGGGCAGTTCCACAGTGCGGTGGCAGGCAATGCCCTGGCTGTCGAACAGGTGCAGCTGATCGGGCATCAGGCGCAGTGTCAGCGCCGAGCCTGCGGCGAGCGAGGCGCTGCCTTCGACCTTGACGGTGGCGATCGGCTGGCCCGGGCTCTGAACGTACAAAAGCGATGAATCGCCCAGGCGCTCGATGTGCTGCAGGCTGGCGCTCACGCCTGTCCCCGCACCTTCACTGCCCAAGGGGATGTGCTCGGGACGTATGCCCACCTGCACCGACTCGCCAGCTTTCAGGTGACGCGCATCGACGGCAACACCGATCGTCTGGCCTCCCACGTCCACGCTGGCGTGGGTGGCATCGGCACTCAGCAAAGTGCCTTTGAGCAGGTTCATTTTGGGCGAGCCGATGAACTCGGCCACGAACAGGCTGGCCGGGCGGTGGTACAGGTTCATGGGCGTGCCGACCTGGGCCACGCTGCCGCGCTCCTGGATGAGGGCGCCCGTGTGCAGCAGCACGATCTTGTTGGCCAGCGTCATGGCCTCGACCTGGTCGTGCGTCACGTAGATCATGCTGGCCGAGCCCATGTCCTTGTGCAGCTTGGCGATTTCCAGGCGCGTCTGCACGCGCAAGGCGGCGTCCAGGTTCGACAGCGGCTCGTCAAACAAGAACACCTTGGGTTGCTTGACGATGGCGCGGCCAATCGCTACGCGTTGGCGCTGCCCGCCCGAGAGGGCCTTGGGCAGGCAATCCAGCAGCGGGGTCAGCTGCAGGATTTCAGCGGCATCTTTGACCTTGCGGTCGATCTCGGCCTTGTCCGAGCCCAGCACGCGCAGGCCAAACGCCATGTTCTCGCCCACGGTCATGTGCGGGTAGAGCGCGTAGCTCTGGAACACCATGGCCACGCCGCGCTGGGCAGGCGGCAGGTCGTTCACACGCTGGCCTTCGATCAGCAGCTCGCCCGAGCTGATGTCTTCCAGGCCCGCCACCATGCGCAGCAGAGTGGACTTGCCGCAGCCCGAGGGGCCGACAAACACGCAGAACTCACCATGCTCGATGGTCAGGTTGGCGTTGTGGATGGTCATCGGCAAATGCGGTGCGTAGCGTTTGCAGATGTTCTTGAATTCGATGCGGGACATGGGTGGACTCCAGCGCGGTGTATTTCAGATAGATTCAGTTCACAGCAGCTGCACGAGCAAACCACCGTAGGGCTCAAAGGCCAGGGTCTTGGCGGACAAACAGCCGCCCGAGAGACCCGGTACGGCCAAGGTGTGCGCGGATTGAAGCGCATCGCTCAAATGCAGGCTGGCGATTTGGTCGCTGAAGTTGAAGGTACACAACACGCGTTGGCCATCGTGCTCACGCACAAAGGCCATCACCTGCGGGTGTACAGGCAACAAGGTTTGTTCACCGTGGATCAACACCGATTTCGTGCGCCGCCATTGCAGCAGTTGCCTGTAAAAATTCAGGTGCGAATAGGCATCCCTGTCCTGTACATCCACGGCCAAAGCGCGGTACGCCTCGGTGAACGGCAGCCAGGCCTGGGTCTGACCATCGCCAAAGCCAATGTCGGCCGCCTGGCTGTTCCAGGGCATGGGCGTGCGGCAACCGTCGCGTCCCTTGAATTCGGGCCACATGGTGATGCCATAGGGGTCTTGCAAATCCTCAAACGCCACATCGGCTTCGGGCAAACCCAACTCGTCCCCTTGGTACAAACAGGGCGAACCGCGCAGGCACATCTGGAAGACCGCGGCCAAACGCAGCATGGCCAGATTACGATCCGGGCCACCCCAGCGCGAACCGACACGCTCCACATCGTGGTTGGCCAATGCCCATGAGGGCCAACCGCCCTTGCTCTTGTCGGCAAATTTTTGCATCAGGCCGTGCAGATACGGTGCACTGCTGTCTTTGCCCAACAGGTCAAAGCTGTAGGCCATGTGCAGCTTGTCCCCGCCACTGGTGTATTCAGCCATCGTGGCAATGCTGTCGTCGGTACCGATTTCGCCCACCATGGTGGTGTTGGGGTACTGGTCGACCAAGGTGCGCAATTGCTGGAGGAAGCCCAGGTTTTCGGGGCGTTCCTTGTCATAGATGTGGCGCTGCCAGCCATAGGGGTTGGCGTCGCTCAGGGCAGGATCACCCGCGACGGAGCTGTCACGTGGCGGGTTGCTGCGCAATTGCTGGTCGTGAAAATAAAACGGTGTGGTGTCCAGGCGGTAACCGTCCACACCCAGCTCCAGCCAGAATTTGACGGTGCCCAAGATGGCCTCCACCACCTGCGGGTTGTGGAAGTTCAGATCAGGTTGGCTGGCCAAAAAGTTGTGCAGGTAATACTGCTTGCGACGGGTGTCCCATTGCCAGGAGCTGCCGCCAAACACACTCAGCCAGTTGTTGGGCGGGTTGCCATCGGGCAAGGCATCGGCCCACACGTACCAGTCGGCTTTGGCGTTGTCTCGTGAGGCCCGGCTTTCGGCAAACCACGGATGCTGGTCCGAGGTGTGCGAGAGCACCTGGTCGATCACGACCTTCAGGCCCTTGGCGTGTGCGGTTTGCACCAAATTGCGGAAGTCATCGAGCGTGCCGAACAAGGGATCGATATCGCAATAATCGCTGACGTCGTAACCGAAGTCCTTCATGGGGCTCTTGAAAATGGGCGAGAGCCAGATCGCATCGGCACCCAGTTGCGCCACGTAGTCCAGCTTAGCGGTGATGCCCGGCAGGTCACCCACGCCGTCGCTGTTGCTGTCGGCAAAAGAGCGGGGGTAGATTTGGTAAATGACGCCGCCGCGCCACCAGTTGTTGTTCGGTGCTTTGCTCATGCTTGGACTGCCATCAGCCTTTGACCGCGCCCGCCGTCAAGCCAGACACGATGCGTTTTTGGAAGAAGAACACCAACAACAAAAGCGGTACGGTGACGATCACCGAGCCGGCCATGATGGTGCCCCAGGGAATTTCGAAAGCCGTGGCGCCTGCGATCAGTGAGATGGCCACAGGCACGGTGCGTTCGGTGTCACTGACCACAAAGGTCAGCGCGAACATGAATTCGTTCCAGGCGCCGATGAAGGCGAGCAGCCCAGTGGACACCAGCGCGGGCCACAAGAGCGGCATGAACACCTGGAAGATGATGCGCAGCGGACCGCAGCCGTCCATGATGGCGGCCTCTTCCAGCTCACCGGGTAACTCGCGCATGAACGTCGTCAATATCCAGACCGTGAAAGGCAGGGTGAAGATGGTGTAAGGCACAACCAGGCCCAGCACCTTGTTGTACAGGCCCAGCGACTGGATCAGCTCGAACATGCCCGAAAGCACCGCCACCTGCGGAAACATGGACACCCCCAGCAAACTGACCAGCAGCAAGCCTTTGCCCTTAAAGCGGATGCGCCCCAGTGCATACGCAGCAGTGATGCCCATCAGCATGGCAAACGCCACGGTCAAAAAAGACACCGCGATCGAATTGACCAGACTTTTGCCAAAGGGCTGGACCCCTTCAAACAAGGCCCGGTAGTTGCGCAGATCAGCATTGCTGGGGAACAAGTCGGCTGTGAACAGCGCATTGCCTGTTTTGAGCGATGTCGAAATCGCATAGACAAACGGGTACAGCGACAAGATCACGACAATGGCCGAGATCAGGTACAGCAGCACCGTGGCCAGAGTGGAGCGTTGTTTCATGGCTGGTCCTCCGCCAGTTTCACGCGGGTCAGACGCAAGAAGATGACTGCTGTGAGCATGATGATCAGGAACAGTGAAGTGGAAGCGGCCGAGCCAAAGCCCATGTTGCCGTACTCCACCATTTCGCGACGCACAAACCCTGACATGCTGATGGTGCTGCTGCCGTTGGACGTGAGCACATAAATGAGGTCAAACACACGCAGCGAGTCGAGCAGGCGGAACACGATGGCCACCATCAAGGGCTGACGGATCAAAGGCAAAGTGATGCGCCTGAACACACGCAAGGGGTGCACACCATCCACACGAGCGGCCTCGTAGCAATCCTTGGGCACGGTTTGCAAGGCTGCCAAAACCAAAAGTGCCATGAAGGGGGTGGTTTTCCAAACGTCCACCAGCACCACCGTCCACAGCGCATAAGAGGGCTCGGCGGTCCAGGCGATCTTGTGGCCGATGAGCCCCGCATCGAGCAACAAGGTGTTGATCACGCCAAACTGGTCATTGAGCATCCAACCCCACATCTTGGCCGACACGATGGTGGGAATCGCCCAAGGCACCAACACCGCTGTGCGCACCAGCGCCCTGCCCTTGAAATCCTGGTTGAGCAGCAAAGCAACACCCAGGCCCGTGAGGGTTTCCAGAACAACAGAGACCACCGCAAAACCAAACGTATTGCGAATGGAAATACCCCAGTCACCCGCCCAGAAACCTTCTTCGTCATTGGGGTTGAAAAACAGACCGTATTCGCCAACGTAGTTTTCCAGGCCGACCCACTGGCCTGCGGAAATGTCGTTGATGTTGGTATCGGTGAAGCTGAACCAAATGGATCGGGTCAGCGGCCAGACCGCCACGATCAGCATGAGCACGATCATGGGGGTCAAAAACAGCCAGGCGGTGCGTGTTCTCGAATTCATGGGTTTCACCAGTGTTTGCGACGGATTTTCTGGAGACGCTGTTCCAGTCTTTTCACGGCCTCTTCGCCGGTGGCGCGCTTGGACAGGACTTCATGCGCGGCGCTGAACACACTCTGACTGACTTGCGGATACTTCAGGCCGGTCAATGTGGCCGGTCTGGCCACGCTGTTGGCAAACACATCCGACAAATTGGCCATGAACGCATTGGCCGCGATCACGTCTTTGTCTTTGTAGAGCTCGGGCAAGGTCGGGTTCAGCGAATTGCCGATGGCGCGTGCCTTTTGCACTTTGGCACTGGTCATGTACATCACCAGATCCGCGGCCTCTGCAGGGTGCTGGCTGTATTTGGACACGGCAAGCTGCCAGCCGCCCAATGCAGCGGTGCTGGGTTGACCCGGCAATTTGGCAATGCCTACTTTGCCTTTGACAGGGCTGTCGTCTTTTTCCATCAGTGCCCAGGCATAGGGCCAGTTGCGCATGAACAAGGCATTTGAATTTTGGAAGACGCCGCGCGCTTCTTCCTCTTCGTAATTCAAAACGCCGATGGGCGAGATGGTGCCGATCCACGAAGCCGCCAAGTCCAGCGCTTTGGCCGCCTGCGGGTTGTTGATGGTGATGCGGCCCTCGGCATCCATGATCGTGCCGCCGCCATGGCCGCCGACCAATTCCAGGGTGAAACAAGTCAGCGCTTCATAGGCTTTGCCCTGGAACACAAAACCATGAAAATCGTTGCGACCTTTGCTGCGCTCGGCGGTCTGGATTTTTTGCGCCATGCGCGTCAATTCAGCCCAGGTGGTGGGCACAGTTTCGCCGTATTGCGCCAGCAGGTCTTTGCGGTAATACAGCAGCCCTGAATCGGTGAACCACGGCATAGCCAGCAAATGGCCATTGACCGTGTTGTTGGCCACCATGGCTGGGAAATGTTTGTTCTCAAAGCCCTGGCTGTAAGGTTTGAGGTCGGTCAAATGGTCTTTCAGAATGCCGGGCCAGGTGCCATCCACGATCAGGACATCCACATCACTGGACTTGGCTGCGAACAACTGACGGTACAGGGCAATTTTTTCCCCAAAACCACCTGGGGGGGAAAAATTGCGAACCGAGTTGCCTGTTTTGGCCGCCCAGGCTTGTGCATGCTTGAGGCAAAACTCCACATCGCTGCCACCGGGGCCACAAGTGATGGTGACCTCGACCGCTTGCGCCGATGTGCACATGCCCATCCACAAGCTCAGAGTGATCAACCAGGGTGCAAGACTGAATTTCATGCGAGGTTCGTCCTTGATGCCATGCCAACTTGGCTGCGCAAGACAAGAGAGTCAACGACAGAGGCAAGAGCTTGCCTGAAAAAAATTGGCCGGCGACATGTACATGTCGCCGGCCCGTTCAAACTGCAAAGTGCGAGCCTGAACATGTTTCTTGGAAACGGCAGGCTGCGTCCCTGACGTCAGCCTGCTTGGCAAGTTGGATCAGAACTTGTAGCGGACAGTTGCACTGATGGTGCGACCTGTTTCCACGCCGGCACCGTAGACGTTGCCGCTGATCAGACCAGCCGTGCTGGAGGGGTACAACTTGTTGAACAGGTTGTTCACGTTCAAAGAACCGATCATGCCATTGCCAAAGTTGTGGTTCACGAAGGCATTGATGATGTAGTGACCGTCAACCCAAGATGTATTGGCATCGTTCAAGTACATCTTGCCAACGCCACGGGCTGTTGCACCGAACACCGTGTCACCCATGGTGTAACGTGGGGACAGTGTGTAACGCCACTTGGTAGAACCTGCAGGGGTTTTGCCAATGTAGGTGCTGCTGGCCGTGTTCTTGGTGAACGACTCATCGCTGTAAACAGCATTGGCGTTCAACGCAAAGTTACCAATGGAGAACCCAGATTCGAATTCAACGCCGTCAGCTTTGTAGCCCAGTTCACGCAAGTATGGACCATCGCGTTGAACGTTGCGGGTTGGATCGTAGTCGAACTCTTTGGTCGTGGAGTGGAAGTACGTTGCCGACAACGCGTAACGGCCTTCACCCAGGTTGCCACGGGTTTTGGTACCAAACTCGAGTTGAGCCACAGGTGCCACTGCAATGTCACCGGCACCGGCAGCCAAGCCACCCAGTGCATTGAAGTTGCTCGACGTAGTCAACAGACGGTCAGAAATAGCGCGGTGACCCAGGCTGTAACGACCAAAGACGCTCTGGTCTTTATTGATGCGGTAGTTGGCACCGGCAGAGTAGTTGTTGTAGCTGGTGGTGTAGTCAGCCAAGATCCGATTGGTCGCTTGGTAGACGTTGGCACCGCTGATGTTGTTAACAGCAACGCCTGTTGCTTGACCCACATCAGCGTAACCGTAGCCACGGAAATGCTCATTGCGGATACCGGCGTCCAGATCCCAGTTGCCGGTTTCGAGGTTCAGACCCAAATACGGTGCAGTTGTGGTGAACTGTTCGTTGATGTTCTTGGCACTGTCAGCACCCCAGCTGTTGTTGTAACCAGTCAAACCCTGGTTGGTCAAAGCTGCGTTTTGTGCGTTGTAAACATCGATCACAGCGCCGTTGTAAGCGGCTTCCACCACACGCGTGCTGATGCTCCATTTTTGCACGACATTTTGACGCGAATAGAACAAGCCGGCCTTGGCATTCAACTTCTTGCCATCACCCAAATCAAACGCTTTGGTGACGGAGAAATCATTGACAAAATTGCCCATGTCAGGCGTTTGCACGTTGATCGCACCGCCCGTAGAGACCAAGCCAGATGCAAGGTTTGCATCGGTCACCACTTGACCTGCTTTGGGACCGTTCAGGTACTTGGCATAGCTAGCACCCGTCAAACCACCCAATGCGCTGCTCAAGGTCTTGACATCCCAGAACTGCGTCTGGAATGCGCCAGCGTTTTGCGACACACGGAACTTGTTATCAACAGTGAAACCGTTGTTCAGTTCGTTGTGGAATTCAAAGCCAACCGACTTGGACTTGGATGTGATGCCGTTGGTCAACGAAGACTGCGAAATTTGACCCGTCACCGGATCCATCGCAGGGAAAGTGCTGTTGAACTTGGAGTACTGCGAGTCATACAGACCATTGAACCCACGCGCATTGCCGAAATTGGACAACGAGCCATTGGTCGATGTGGCTGTCAAGAATGTTTGAGGTGTTGTTGGTGCAGTTTCATCCAAAGCCTTCAGGTTCAAACGGACATAACCTTTGGTGCCGTTGAATTCTTTGGTGAAGTTGGCTTTGACCTGATAGCCATGCAAAGCGCCTGGTGCAGCTTGACGCGCGCCTTCGCCGTCACGGAAGTAACCGCCCACATGGAAGTAGGTGTCATCCGAAATGCGGCCACCCACATCACCATCCACACGGGTTTCGTTGAAATTCAAGCCCTTGGTGATACCGATCGAGCCACCTTGTTCTTTGCCAGTCTTGCTCATGTAGTTGATCACAGCGCCAGGAGCGTGCGATGCGTACACAGAAGAAGAGCCGCCACGCAGTGTCTGGATGCTGTCAACGTTGTTGTCAAAGCGTGTCCAGTAGTCATTGTTCGAGAACATCATGTCGCCGAACTGGACGGTGGGCAGACCATCTTCCTGGATCTGAACGTATTTAGAACCGCCCGAAGAAATAGGCAAACCACGAACAGAGATGTTGGCGTTACCACCTGGACCGGCGGTGGCTTCGGTGCGGATACCGGGGATCAGCAACAAAACTTCAGATTCGGTACGTGCACCAAAATCCTTGACGGCTTCTTGGTCGATGTCGGTCACAGAAACCGAGCTGCGCATTTTGGATTTGGCAGTCGAAGAGCTGGTCACGACGACTTCGTCGAGCTTCAAGCTTTCTTGGGCTTGAACAACGCCCGCTTGCAGCAAAGCTGCCACGGCAAATGCTACAGGGGTGTAGCTGGGGATCTTTTTCATCGTATCTCCTGGGTGTGAATGAATGGACTAGTCGAATCTTCAAACTAGACAGGTGAATTAAAGCTTTTTTGCAATCGATTGCAATTTGGTGAAAACCCTTGAATGTTGCGCAAATATGACAATATTTTCAGGTTACCAATTGGTTTCATCAAGCTGAAAAGCTTTTGCTTATAAGGTTTGTAAGGAAACATCCACACTTCCTTCCCTATCAATGCATGTCCATGTCGGAGAAGGAAAACTCAAACTCGTGATGGCGATCAAGCCATCATCCGCAATCGTTTCCATCAAACAAGCATCCAGGTAAATTTGAAGGCGAATCACAGAGGAACAAGCCAAGCGAGGGGCCAGATGGCAAGCAGCAAACGCGGGATAAAAGTCCGCCTGACCGGCCATCGTGCGATCCACACCAAACTGGCGTGTCTCAGGGTTGTATCGCAAACACCAGCGATCACCATGCGCATTGGAGAGCACAAAAGCCCAAGGCGTTGCAGCATCAGCGCTTAATGTCAATCTGCATCGTCCTTGGGAATTCGCTAAGGCCTGCGACAGATCGGCTGGTGTTTGACTCTGGGCAACCGACGATGTCTGAAAAGCGGTTTCGATTTCTGCGGCCACTGGCGTGCAAAGCCAGGCATGACCGTCCACTTCACGCAATTGAAGCTCTCTGGGCAGCGTCATGGCACCGCGCCAAGGAGCTGTCGGTAATTTGGCGGCATACAGCCAATTGCTCATCCAGCCTATGAACAAGCAACGCCCTGGCGTGTTGCTCCAGGTGACCCCGGCATAGTTGTCTGGGCCCCAGTCCAGCCAGCGGACATCGGCATGTTCAGCCGTGAATGTGCGGCCATCGAAATCGCCCACAAAATATTGCGTCGCAGAACCGCCTTGCGGACCTCCTGATGTCACACTGACCAGAAGCACCCAACGCTCTCGACCGTGCAAGGTCAAAGCCACAAGATCAGGACACTCCCATACCCCGCCGTGCGCACCCAAAGCTTGGCCAAAGCGACTGAGCAGCGACCAGTTCTTGAGGTCCTCGGATGCATAAAAGGCGATGTGGTCACCACAAGCGACACTCATCACCCAACGGGCTGTCGTGGCATGCCAGAACACCTTGGGATCGCGAAAGTCCTTTAGCCCAGGACTTTGCAGAACGGGGTTTCCCTCGTACTTGTGCCAAGTTGCCCCCGCATCCAGACTCCAGGCCAGACTTTGATGCTGGTGAGGCGAACCCAGCGCTTCAGTAGATGGCTGGCTGTGGGTAAATATGGCCACCAATGGGGCCTGACCTTGTGGCGCCAAGCCCGAAGTGTTGTGTGCATCGAACACGACGCTGCCTGAGAAAATCATGCCCAACTCGTCAGGCTCTAATGCAACGGCATGCTCTTGCCAATGCACCAGATCACGGCTTGTGGCATGCCCCCAGTGCATCGGCCCCCACACGCTGCTGTGCGGGTGGTATTGAAAAAACAGGTGGTACACGCCCTCATAAAAAACCAGACCATTCGGATCATTCATCCAATGGGCCTGAGGCGTGAAATGGTAGGCAGGTCTGTGTTGTGGCGTATCCGGCAGCGTCATTTCATGCCCATCATGACGCGGCACAGTGGCGGCGAATGAAGGCCATGTGCGTGGGCATGCTGTCTGCCGCCGCATTCATGGCTTTGCGCAGTTGTTTGAGGGTGTTGTCTCCATCCACACGGCGGTGATCCACCAGTGGATCGTGGCGTTCAGGCATGTTGAGCTGACCTAACTGCACAGCCAGCCAGCTGGAGGGCCCAAACAAATCATAGCCATCGGTCACGATGCGGCCATAGCGTTTGAAATGCGCCATCTTGTACTGGAGTGAATCGGGAATGCTCATGGCCGAGGTGTAGCGCCACAAGGGCGAATCGTCTCGTGTGGTGAGCTTGTAGTGCAAGACCAAAAAATCACGAATCCGCTCAAACTCGGCATTGCCCAAGCGGTTGTATTCGTCGGAAACGATCGGATCGAAATCACGGTCAGGAAACAAGGCCAGCAACTTGGATATGCCTGACTGCACCAGGTGCAAGCTGGTGGACTCCAACGGCTCCATGAAACCACTGGACAGACCCAAGGCAATCACGTTCTTGTTCCAGAATTTTTTTCGCCGACCGGTGGTGAAACGCAACGGACGAGGATCGGCCAATGCCTTGCCGTCCAGACGCTGCAACAGCAGCGATGCGGCCTCGTCTTCGCTCATGAACTGGCTGCAAAACACATAGCCATTGCCAATGCGGTGTTGCAATGGGATACGCCATTGCCAACCGGCTTCACGCGCTGTCGCACGCGTGTAGGGCAAGGGATCACCTGCCGATTCACAGGGCACCGCCATGGCACGGTCGCAAGGCAACCAGTGGCTCCAGTCTTCATAGCCAGTATGCAAAGCCTCTTCGATCAGAAGACCTCGAAAACCCGAGCAATCGATGAACAAATCGCCTGCAATTTCTCGCCCATCGGCCAGCCGGACCTTCTCGACAAACCCATCACCTGGACGCAAATCCACATGGACGATCTTGCCCTCAAGGCGTTTGACGCCGCGCTTTTCGGACACCTCTCGCAAGTATTTGGCATAGAGGCCCGCGTCGAAGTGGTAGGCATAGTCGTACATCGACGTCACTTGCCGGGAGTCCTGGCTGGGGCGGTCAAACTTGCTTCGACTGGCCGCAGCCCAAGCCATCGAATATTCATCGATCGATGGCATGTCCTGGTACTGACGGCTTTTGAGCCAATACTGGTGCAAGGGGGAGTAGTCAAACTGCACACCATGCGGGCCGAACTGGTGAAAATAGCTGTGACCTTGTTGAGCCCAGTCGATGAACTGGATACCAAGCTTGAACGTGCCTTGTGTACGGCGCATGAACTCCGCCTCGTCCAATCCCATCGTACGGTTGAGTGTCTTGATGGGCGGGATGGTGGCTTCGCCAACACCCACGGTGCCGATTTCATCGGACTCGATCAGCGTGATCTCACAACCCTGAGTCAAAGCATTGGACAAGGATGCAGCGGCCATCCAGCCGGCCGAACCACCGCCCACGATGACAATGCTGCGAATTTGACGATTGCTGTTTTCCATGTCTTGCTCCAGTTGGACAAAAAGCCGGTCACGTCAATGACCGGCTTGTTCTTTTTTCATACCTTAGGGCCGATGCCCCTTTTTTACTGCAGTGCAAATTGCTGCTCACCGGCTGGCGAGCTGAAATAGATGACACCGGTTTTGGCTCGCAAATCCACCTCCAGGCGGATCGCGTCTTCGCCTGCAGTCCAGGACAAGGTCAATGCATGCTCCGCCGTCGCTGTATGGCTGAACACACCATGAAAAGCGGGGTGATCATTGCGCAAACGGATCAAATCCAGAAGGCGTACAACCACCGGTTTTTGAATGGCTTGCAAAACTTCTTCACGCGAATAAAAGTGGCGGTTGATGTCGCGCCCCACTTTGGTTTTCGCCAGCAGGTCCATGTCGTTTTCGCCCGCCAGCAAGCCCACGTAGTACACCTGAGGTACACCCGGCACAAAAAACTGGATGGCACGCGCCACCAGATAGGCCGATTCATTGCGGCCCATCGCATCAAAGAATGTGCAATTGACCTGGTACAAATCGAGGTTGGATGCGGCTGCACCGGTGGCCTGACGACTTTCGCCTTTTGAATTGCGGTGCATGCGCTCCACCAGCTCGTCCAGCTCGGCAGGAGGCACCAGTCCCGGGTTGTTGACACGGTCAGCAGCATCGGCGCCGATGTCGATGATGCCAATGCCATCATGGGTATCGAGCACCGTCACGGCGTTGACGGGCCGCTGATCCAGCCATGCCCGCAGCGGTGCACTGCGGCCAAACTCAAGAGCATGCAAAACGAGTGGCGGCAAAGCGAAGTCATAGACCCAGTCCACTTGTTTCGCGATCTCCATTTGGCGCTTGTAGTACGAGTGGATTTCCACCAGCACTTCCAGACCCAATTCACGCCCGCGCTGCGCAAAGGCTTTGATGAACTCGAAGGTCTCGGGCATCATGAAGCAGTTGGCACCGGCTTTCTTGATCGCGTAACCCACCGCATCCAGCCTCACCATGGTGACGCCGCTTTGCGACAGCTTTTGCAGGATCGATTCCAGATACGCCTTGCCTGCGGGGGTGTGTACATCGATGTCAATTTGCTGAGGCGTGAACGTGGTCCACAGCAGCCGACGCTCGCCATTGGCCAAGGTCGTCACCGTGAACGGCATGCCTGGGCGTGGCCGGTAGACCGCGAGCAAATCTTTCTCGGTCGCGCCATCAGGAAACACCGCTTCCATGGTCAGGAACAGGCCGTCATATTCCGAAGCACTGCCTTTTTGAGAGTAGTCAATGAATTGTGGTGACTCCGAAGACATGTGGTTGACGATCACATCGGCCATCACATCGGCCGTGCCCGTCAAGCGTTTGATGTCGTCCCACCCGCCCAGACGATCATCCACACGGGTGTGGTCAATGGGGTCAAAGCCCGCATCGGCACCATCGATTTTGTAAAAAAATGGCAGCAAGTGAACGCCCCCAAATACGCCCGCCAATGGGCCATCCAGCAGCGCCTGGAGTTGGGAGAGTGTCGAGCCTCCAAATCGGTCGACATAAGTGATCAGCTGAACCTTGTTTTTCATTTTTTCGTCATTCACGGAACATAGTCATGGTGCCCATGCACCTTTTTCTGAGCTGCGGCGCTTACCGCAAGTTAAAAATTTTTCAATCGGGAACTTTCACACGCAAGGTGGCCAAAGCCGCGCACACCATCAGCACGCCAGACACCATCAGCACGTTGCGCGGATCACCGGCAAACACGGTGTCGTACAGCTGATTCACGATGAAGCCCCCCAGCAACAAGGGAACCACGATGAACATGTTGAAGATGCCCATGTAAACGCCGGTCCGCTCCGGTGGCACACTGCGCGCCAACATGACATAGGGATTGCCCATGATGCTGGCCCATCCCAGGCCCACGCCGATGGCTGGCAAGAACAGCCAGGCTTGCGTTTGAATTTGCGGAATGAACCACATGCCCATGCCCGAGAGCGTCAAGCACAAGGCGTGCACCTTGGGGGCGCCATAGCGCTTGGTAAAACCCACCATCAGCAAAGCCGTCACAAAAGACACGGCGTTGTAAAAGCCTCCGATTTGCCCATTGACCAGGACGGCATCGCGAAATCCGGTGGACGTGGGATCAGAAGTGTCAAACAAGCTTCGGGCAATGGAATAGGACACGTATTGCCAGTACCAGCCCATGGCCATCCACTGGAACAGCTTCATCCAAGCCATCTGACGCATGGGCACAGGCATCTCGCGGATGGCCAACCAGATCTCCTGCAAGGTCGCTGCAACACCTTGTTTTTGCGCTGCAAGTCGGGCTTTTTGTTCAGCAGCCAAGGGCAGCTCTGGCACGCGCCAAATGGACCAAACGATGGTCGAGACCGAAATCACGCCACCGATCATGAAAGACACCAGTGTGATTTGCGGGATGTGGTTGTCGCCCACCGTGTCCTTGTTCATGCCCAGCCACACCAGGATGGACGGCATCAAATACGCCAGCGTTTGCGCCAATCCGGTGAAGGCACTTTGGATGATGTAGCCCGGTGCGTGCTGATCCTTGGGCAAACGGTCACTCACATAGGCCCGATAAGGCTCCATCGTGACGTTGTTGGCCGCATCCAAAATCCACAGCAAGGCTGCAGCCATCCACAGCGCCGAGCTGTAGGGCATGGCAAACAGGCTGAGCGAACACAAGATTGCGCCCACCAGAAAATACGGCGTGCGACGACCGTAACGCGATGTCGTTCTGTCACTCATCGCGCCCACAATGGGCTGTACCAGCAAACCGGTGATGGGCCCCGCCAAATTGAGCAGCGGCAAAGTTGCCTCTTGAGCGCCCAGATAACTGTAAATCGGGCTCATGCTGCTTTGCTGAAGGCCAAAGCTGAACTGCAATCCCAAAAACCCAACATTCATTTGCACAATCTGAGAGATCGACAAACGTGGCGGTGATGTGTGCGAAAGGTGGGTCATGAGGTTGGCGCATGTGCAACAGGGCTACACAGATGGATTCAATGCAGACAATTTATCCGACTTTGCAATCGATTGCAATAGGGTTTACACCCAATCAAAAATCCACCAGATACCACTGCATCCCCAAAAAAAGAAATGGCGCACAGAAACGATCTGTGCGCCATGGTTGGGTGATATCGAGGGGGGCTGTCAGCGCACCAAAATCCCCCACAAAGCGGCCATGTCAGTCCAAACTACATCGCCCTTGATGTTGGCCAACTGCTGGCGTGCACCATCCTTCTGACCCAACTGGAACAGGCTGATCGCAGCATGCAAACGCAACTCGTTCTCGCGTTTGGAGCCACCCAGCTCCAGTGCTTTGGCATAAGCCGCGTGCGCAGCAGTCCAGTTCTGCTGTGAGAAATAGACATCCGCGACCGCAGCCCAAGTCACCGCATCCTTGGCCGACTTTTCCAGCGGCGCGAAGCCTTTGGCATCCTCTTGGGTTTTCTTTTGTGCGTCTGCGCGCAGCTTGTTGTGAAGAGTTGCGTCTGCGCCTTTGCCGAGCACACCCTGATCAAAACCTTTGCTCAACACGCGCAAGGCTTCTGCAGGCAAGCCGGCCTTGATGGCCAGATTGGCCATTTCAATGTATTCATCCACTTCTTCCATGTTGCCGGTTTGCTCCAGCAAGCGGTACAGGTTCAGCTCCTGGCGCGGACTCAAGCCCGGCTGCTGCGACATGCGACCAATCACTTCCACCCAATAGGCCTTGGTGGGGTAGTCATTGACCAGCCGCTTGAGGGTGCTCATATAGCCCGCATCGTCCTTGAGCTGGCGGTAGCTGATGGCCATCAGACGCAGCTCCTGCTCTGGCGTTTTTTGACCTGCAGCTGCGTCCAAACGCATTTTTTCCTGCACCTCTTGAAGCACCTGTTTGTGCTCGCCCATGACCGACAAAGTCTGGATCATGGCCAGACGGATGCCCGGATTGGTGCCCCCGTCCTGCAAATACTGGCGGCCCCACTTGACCGCACGGGTGTTGTCTTTCTTTTGCAGGCAGGCATTCATCAAGGACTCCAGCATGGAGCGCTTGTCCGTCTGGGGCACATCGGGTGATGTGACCAGGAACTCCAGCGCCTCGATGGCCAAGTCCCAGTTCTTGGCACGCACCGCCGCAGCAGCCTGCGTGCGCATCACAAAGGCACGCTCCACCGGTGTGAGTTGCGACACCGCCAGCGCTTCGCGCGTGAAGCTCAAAGCCTGGTCCATTTGGTTGCTCTTCATCGCCTCTTGCGCAGCGGTCAGAGGCTTGTGGACCTCGGCGCGAAGCGTGGCGGGTGCTGGCGCTTGCGCATGCACCGACGCCATGCAGAACAGCAAGCCCGTCAACAGGATCAATTGGTTGGCCCAGTGGGCTGTGTGTGCACGCTGTTTTTTCATGGAAATTTTCTCCTCGCGTGATTGTGATCAGAATTCCCGATCTTGCGGGGAATTCCACCATTTTGGTAACCCGATTGAAACCCGACGCTCAAGCCCCTGATGAGCAAGACCGCGCACCACGCAAACGGGCATGTGTCGCTCGCGCATGAGGTAGCCAGCCCAGGCTGAGCCATCTGCGCCACATGAGCATGCCACGTATCCACTCGTCCGCAGCGTAAGCCATCCAGACCCCCGGCAAGCCCAGCTGCCAATGCACCCCCAGCAACCAACTGCCACCAGCCAGCACCAGCGCCATGGAGCCAACGCCGGCATAAAACGGATAGCGGGAATCACCGGTTGCACGCAGGGCCGCAATGACGATCAGGTTGAATGTGCGCCCCGTCTCCAGCAGGATAGACAGCCAAAGCAACGTGACCCCCTCCTCGATGATCCGGGGGTCCTGCGTGAACCATCGCAACAACCAGGGTGCCCCCAGTGCCATGGCACAGGCCACCAGCAAGGTGATGAAAAAACCTAATTTCTGTGCGCGCCGAACCAGCGTGTGCGCCTGCCTCCATTGCCGAGCACCCACCATGTGCCCCACCAGCATCTCCACCGTGATGCCAATGGCCGCACCGCTGATCAAGATCCACATGTTGAACTGCAATACATACGACTGGGTCGCCAGCGCCTGCGTGCCCATCACACCAACCGCCGCCACACTGCACATGAAGGCCACTTCCCAAGCCATGTTCTCAGCCGCGCCAGGCAAACCAATGTGCAAGACCGGCCACAACTGGGCTTTGTTCACGCGCCACCAATCCGACCAGACTGGGCGCAATCCCAAACGCATACGCCAGAACCACAAATGCAAAGCCATGCCCACCAGACGGCTGATGACCAGTGCCACCGCAAAACCCGTCAAACCCATTGCAGGCAAGCCCCCCCAACCCGTCATGAACGGCCAAGCCAGCAGCACATGTGTCAAATGCATGAGCACCATCACCAGCAAGGTGTCACGGTTGCGCAGATGTGCTCGCATGACACTGGCCATGCAGGCATTCCATGCGTCCAGCAGCAAGGCCAAGGCCAAAGCCTGCAAGAGCGGTACAGCTAAAAAGAGCACATCCTGCGGCGCATTGAGCACCCGCATCAGCGCATCTGCGCCAAAGCCTGCACACAAGGCGACCAAACCACCCATCCAGGTGCCCCAAGCCAGTGCCGCACGCCCCAGGCGGTCCGCTTCAGCGCGGTGACCTGCCCCCAGGTTTTGTGAAATGACCACACTCACCCCTGCGCCCACCAGACGGAAAACCATGAACAGCAATCCGAACACATGATTGGCCAGCGCAAAGCCACCGCCCGCGGCGTCGGATATGCGAGCAGACAGTGCGGTACCGACCATGCCCACCATCAGCCCCAAAGAGAGCTCGACAAGCAATGGCAATACCAACGCAAATACGGCTGGGCGTTCGTGGGGTGATGGGGTGTTCAAAAATAGGGCTCTCAGGACAACCTTGGATTGTCACGGACATTCAAGGCCTGCAACAGGCTCGAAGAATCATTCGAGTTACAGCCAAACTGCCTTGTCTGTAGGCCACCACATGCGCGACTGTGGACGTATCCGCCAACTACAATCGTCTGAAGCAGCCTCAAGACAGCGCTGACCTGACACAGGAGGACTTCCCACATGGACGATTACGCCAGCCGGCAAAGGAAACCGGGCAAGCATCTGCTCGGTTTGGGACTGGTGGTGGTTTTGCATCTTTTGCTCTTCTGGGCCATCAATTCGGGTTTAGCCCGTGCATTTGTCAAGAAAATCAAAGGCCCCGTGGAAGCGGTTTTGCTGGAAGACACCAAACCAGATATTCCTCCGCCACCGCCGCCACCTCCCCCGAAAAATTTACCCCCACCGCCTCCGGCTTATGTCCCTCCTGTTGAGGTTCCGGTGGTGAATGCGGCACCCGCAGCCAATGCGATCGCAGCAGTCTCGGCAACACCTCAACCCCCCGCACCACCAGCCCCTACAGCACCTGCCGTCAAGTCAGAGCCTGTGCGGACCGGCGCGGTGGTGAATTCTGCCAACTGCGAAAAACCCGAATACCCCAGCGCATCCCGTCGCATGGAAGAAGAGGGCACGGTGAGCCTGCGCTTTCTGATCGGACCAGACGGCAAAGTGATCCAGTCGGAAATCGAAAAATCTTCCGGCTACAAGCGTCTGGACGAAGCCGCCCGCGCTGGTTTGTCTCGCTGCCAGTTCCGTCCTGCCACGGTGGATGGCAAGCCCGAGCAAGCCTGGGCCAGCATGAAATACACCTGGCGTCTGGAATGACGCGCACCGCCCAATCGTTCAAACACTTTCAAAAATTTTCAGAGGAGCACCTCATCATGTTCAAACCATCTTTCAAACACATCACGGTCGCCAGCTTGTGGACCAGCTTGCTGATGGCAGGTCATGCCATGGCGCAAACTGCTGAGGCAGCTGCAAGTGCTGTCGTTGAAGAAAACCCATACGGTCTGGGCGCGCTGTGGGGCCAAGGCGATGCCGTGGCCAAAGGCACGCTGCTGATCCTGGTGCTCATGAGCATGGGCTCTTGGTACGTGATCTTCACCAAGTTCGCT